>Ga0075364_10000302_pt1 | contig 24058 bp, 23 predicted proteins | sample EndMetdeltDD1764_FD_71517 | JGI IMG/M metagenome (GOLD analysis project Ga0075364, IMG submission 71517) | Populus endosphere microbial communities from Tennessee, USA - Endosphere MetaG P. deltoides DD176-4 | ecosystem: Host-associated > Plants > Roots > Endosphere | place: USA: Tennessee... | reverse complement strand
TTCTGGGAGGTGCACCTGACGGCGGCGCGGGACAAGGGCGAGCTGCGGCCGGACCTCGATGTCGCCGGCGCCGCTGAATGGGTGCTCCGGGCGGTGGTCTCGCTCGTGACCATGCCCGGTGGCACCGTCGACGCCGACGACCGTCGCGCCCTGACCCGGCACCTGGCGACGTACCTGATGCCCGCACTCGTGCCCACCCCGTGAAGGAGCAGTAGTGGATCCCTCTCGCTGGCCAAGCCTCGACCCGGAGCTCGTCCCGCTCGTCGAGCTGCTGCCCGACATGGCGGACGGTCTCGACGACATCGACGCGGCGCGCGAGATGCTCGCCGGCTTCATCCCGAACGACCCGCCGGCCGCCGAGGACCGCGTCGAGATGACCGAGGTCCCGGTCGGTGGCACGACGGTGCGGATCTACCGGCCACGTGGTGTCGAGGGCGACCTTCCCGGCCTGCTCCACATCCACGGCGGCGGGTTCGCCCTCGGCAGTGCCGAGATCGACCACCCGCAGTCGGTCGGGCTGGCCGACGAGCTCCAGGCCGTGGTCGCGACCGTCGACTACCGGCTCGCACCCGAGCACCCGTATCCCGCGGGCGTCGACGACTGTTATGCGGCCCTGGAGCTGCTCGCCGGGTGGGACGGCGTCGACCCGACGCGGATCGCGGTGCAGGGCCAGAGCGCGGGCGGCGCTCTGGCCGCGGCCGTCACGCTGCTGGCTCGCGACCGGGGCGGACCTCGGATCCACTTCCAGGTGCTCGAGATCCCGGTCCTCGACGACCGGCTCGACACCCCGTCGATGCGCGCCCACGTCGACACGCCGCTCTGGAGCCGTCCGCAGGCCGAGCAGTCCTGGCGCTACTACCTCGCCGGCCAGGAGGCGGACCAGTACGCCGCCCCGGCGCGTGCCGAGGACCTGTCCGGGCTACCGCCGGCCTACGTGCTGACCTGCGAGCTCGACCCGCTGCGCGACGAGGGCATCCGGTACGCCGCGCGGCTGCTCGAGGCCGGTGTCTCGGTGGAGCTGCACAGCTACCCGGGCGCGTTCCACGGCACCACGATGGCGCAGGGCAGCGAGATCGCGACCCGGATGATGACCGAACGCCTCGCCGCGCTGACCAGAGCTTTGGCGCCCGGCTGACCCACCTGGGTGGCCGGCACTCACGTCACCTGTCGTGAGCCGCGCTTCACCTGCATCGTGCGCGCGTGCCGGACCGGGCTCGACGGCACCTGGGAGTCGTCGACCAGCCACCAGTCCGCGCGGACCCGTGCGCCGTCGACGTCCACGATGAGGTAGCCGCAACGCGAGCTCTCGCGGTACTTCACCCACTGGTTGAACCCCGCTTCGTTGGCGCTGAACACACTCTCGATCGCCGTGTCGGCGCCGGGGATGAACTGGGCGATGATCGTGCTGATCGCCGGCGAGCTGATGCCGGGAGCGATGAGCTCGACGGCCACCGACTCGCCGGTCGCCGAGTAGGTGCCGACGTCGCGGGGGATCTCGCAGGCATAGCTCTGGTGCACGTCGCCGGTGAGCACCACGACGTCCTCGACCTCGGTCATCGTCGTCACGAGCCGCTGCCGCTCGGCCGGGTAGCCGTTCCAGTCGTCCACGTAGTACGCCGCCGGCTCGTGCGCCAGGGCCGGCGACACCGGCTCGAGGATCGCCGACAGCGCCTCGGGGTAGCCCGGACCGAGGACCGTCGGGAAGAACGGCACCTGGTTGCCGATCACCTTCCACGTCGCGGTGCTCTCCTCGAGACCCTTGCGCAGCCAGGCCAGCTGCGCCTCGCCCAGCATCGTCCGCTTCGGGTCCTCGCGGTCCGGGTCGACCGAACCGGCGCTGAAGGCTGCGCTGTCCGGCTGCTCGTCGCGGAACCGGCGCTCGTCGAGCATCCACAGGTCGACGTGCTTCCCGAGCCGCAGCCGCCGGTGGATGCGGTATGGCAGCGAGCGCGACCGGCGCCGGACGGGCAGCCACTCGGTCCACGCCCGCCGCGCGCCCTTGGACCGCGCCGCCCAGCTGCCCTCGCCGGCGTCGTGGTTCTCCGCGCCACCGCGCCAGGTGTCGTTGGCGATCTCGTGGTCGTCCCACACCGCGATGACCGGATGCCGGGCGTGCAGCGCCTGCAGGTCCGGGTCGAGCCGGTAGCTGCCATGACGGATCCGGTAGTCCTGGCCCGTCGTGCACTCGTGCGGTGGGTCCGCGTGCCGTGGCGAGTACGGCGCGGGCATGCCCTCGCCGAGCGGCCCGTCGGGGCCGTACTCGTAGATGTAGTCGCCGAGGTGCAGCACCGCGTCGACGTCCTGGTGCGCGAGGTGACGGTACGAGGCGAAGTAGCCCCAGTCGTAGTTGGCGCACGACACGACCCCGAGCCGCACGGGAACGTCGGCGCCGCGCTTCGGTGCGGTGCGGGTCCGACCCACCGGCGAGGTGACGCCGAGCGCGTGGAAGCGGTACCAGTACGTCCGTCCCGGGTGCAGCCCGCGGACGTCGACGTGGACGGTGTGGTCGTGCCGGTGGGTCGCCTTGGTGCGGCCACGCCGAACGACGTTCCGGAACTTCTCGTCCCCGGCGACCTCCCACCTCACGTGCACGGCCGGCCCCCGGCCCGAGCCGGGCTGGGCATGCCTGCTGGGCGTCACGCGGGTCCACAGGACGATGCCGCGGGGGAGCGGGTCACCCGACGCGACGCCGTGCACGAACGGCGCCTTGGCGGCGTACGCGGTGTCCCAGCCGCCCAGTGCCACCGCCGTCCCGGTGGCGGCGATGCCCGCGGCGCCACGGGCCAGCAAGGTGCGACGGTCGAGGGTGGTCACGCGTCCTCAACGACCGCGCCGAGAGGGGGTTAGGCCGGGTGGGGACAGCGCTGTCAAGGGACCTTGGTCCCCCTTGCCACGGGACCTACGAATTCAATGTCGGAACGTCGTAACAAGGTGTCACAGACATTGTTTCCACTAATCGCTGGATTAGATCACTCAGGAATGCCTGAAAATGCCCGTTGTAGAACTCGTGGGCTAGACCGTCGTAACCTCCGAGCTGCGGCAAAACCGCACGTCAGCGTGTGTATATGGCCACCAGTTGGTGACATTTCGCGTTTCCGGGACACGAGCGATATGCCCATGCGCATACCTTTCTCGCATCCCCCCGTAAAACGCTTTCAAGAATCTCGGAGAAAGTCCGTGAACCCACCACCGTCTTTCATTGTTCTCGCAGCAGTCCTCCTGTCGCTCGCCGGCCTTCCCGGGGGCTCGGCGATCTCACGGAGACCAGTCCGCGGTGGTGGGCTCCGGGACCAGGAACCGTCGACCACGTCCGGCGACGACTCCGCCGCCGAGGACGAGCGCGTCGAGGCGCTGGTCGACCGGGCATGTGCCGGCGACCCGCTGGCCTTCGGTGAGCTCTTCGAGCACTTCCATGGACCGATCTACCGCCAGCTCTACTTCCTGACCCGGTCCACCGCGGTGGCGGAGGACCTGACGTCGGAGACGTTCTTCCGTGCGCTGCGAGCGATGCGCCGTGCCCAGATGCCCGGTCCCTACTTCGGCCCGTGGCTGCGCAAGATCGCGCGCAACCTGGCGATGGACCACGTGACGTCGCGGACGACCCGGAGCGAGCACGTCACCGACGACTTCTCCTGGTGGCCGGAGGTCGGGGTGCAGGACGCCGCGATCACCGCGACCGTCGAGTCGGACGCGATGCGCCGTGCCCTGTCACGGCTCCCCGAGAGCCAGCGCCGCGTGCTGACCCTGCGGTTCCTGTGCCAGCTCTCCGTCGAGGAGACGGCCCGTGAGGTGGGTTGTAGCCACGGTGCCGCCAAGCAGCTCCAGTGGCGCGGGCTCCGCAACCTCGAGCGGGTCCTCGGCGAGCAGGAGGTGCACTGATCATGGTGATCGGGTTGGCAGCGAACGTGGCCGTGCTGGTCGTGGCCCTGGTGGCCGCACTGGTCGTGGACCGGGACGAGAACCGTCGACGACGTGCCGGACGTCTCGCCCTGGTGAGCCTGGTGCTCGTGGTGACCGTCGTCCCGCTGGCGGCCGCGATCCGTCGGGTCCTGGTCGGCGAACGCACCGGTGCTCGCGACCTGGGTGACGCCTGGAGCTGGGGCCTGGTGCTGGTCGCCTCCCTCTCCGTCGCCGCCGTGGTCCACCGCTGGTCGATGTGGCGACGGCCGGTCCCCGTGGTCGTCGAGGCCCCGCGCCGGCTCCAGCTCGAGAAGTCCGACGCATGAGCGCCCATCAGCTCCGGGTCGTGCTCGTCGACGACTCGCCGGACATGCGGGAGCTGGCGCGGATCGTGCTGTGCCGTGCTGGCCACCAGGTCGTGGGCGAAGCCGGCGACGGCGCGTCCGGCGTCCTGGTCGCCCGTGGTGAGGACCCGGACCTCGTCGTGATCGACCTCGAGATGCCGGTGATGGACGGGTACACCGCGCTGCCCCTCATGCGCCTGGCGGTCCCGGAGGCGAGGATCGTGGTGTTCTCGCACGACGTGTCGATCCACAACACCGCGCTCCTGCGCGACCTGGGAGCCGACGACTCGGTGCGCAAGGGCGTGCCCCTCGCCCAGGTCCTGAGGATCCTCGAGGGGAACCTCGGGCTCGCGGCCCGAGGTGCGCTCGAGGGAGTCGAGTAGGCATCGTGTCTACCGAGGTCGCCGCGAGCCGGACCCGAGCGTTCGTGCGGGTCCAGGACTACGTACCCAAGCACCGTGCAGAGCCGCGCCCGTCACCGGACGTCCGCGACATCACCAGCCGAGCCGCGTCAGCTCGCGCCCCGCATCCACTGCACGGTGCGCTGCGCGATCTCGACGCCTGCGTCCTCCTGGACGAAGTGGCCACCTGACAGCCGCGCATGGGGCTGGCCGGCCGCGCCGGGCACGTGGACCTGCAAGGCCCGGTCCGCCCGGCCGAGGATCGGGTCGTCCTCGCCGAACAGCGTGAGGAACGGCTTCGACCAGAGGCCCAGGGACGCCCATGCCTGGCGATTGGCCGGGACCGCGGGGTCGTCCTTGGTGATCGGCACCAGGTGCGGCATCGCCCGCGGCCCGGTGCGAGAGCCCCGCGTCGGGAACGGCGCCTCGTACGCCGCCCGCTCCTGCCGGCTCAGCTTGCGGTTGGTGCCGGTGTCGACGATGCGCCCGATCGGGAACACCGGAGAGTTGCGGGCGAACGAGCGCCAGATCCGGAACGCCGTGTTGGCGCGGTGCTCAGCGGTCGGCAGGAAGCCGTTGGCCACGACCACGCGGGAGAACCGGTCGCCCATCTCGCCGATCAGGCGCAGCCCGATCAGCGATCCCCAGTCCTGGCACACCAGGGTGATCCCCCGCAGGTCGAGCGCCTCGACCCAGCCGCCGACCCAGGCGACGTGCTTGGCGTAGCTGTGCTCGGACCGCTTCTCCGGCTTGTCCGAGCGGCCGAAGCCGATGAGGTCAGGTGCCAGCGCCCGAAACCCCGCGTCGGCGAACACCGGGACCATGTGCCGGTAGAGGTAGCTCCAGGTCGGCTCGCCATGGAGCATCAGCACCGGCAACCCGTCACGCGGACCCTCGTCGAGGTAGTGCATCCGCAGCTCTCCGGCGAGCGTCAGGTAGTGCGGCTCGAACGGGAAGTCCGGGAGACCGGCGAACCGGTCGTCGGGGGTGCGGAAGACCAACGTCAGGCCCTTCTGCTGAGGCGGCTGCGGCGAACCCTAGCCCTGCAGACGCTCGAGCATGGTCGGAGCCCAGATGGTTCGGCCGAGGAACGTGGCGCGCTCCTCGTCGGTCGCCCCGAGCAGCCACCCGACCACGGCGCCGACGGCGCCCGGGTCGGCGGAGGGGAAGCCTGCGTCGTTCAACGTGTCGTTGCCTCCTCGGGCCGCGCCGGCCTCGGTGACCACGAACCCCGGGTCGACGTTGAAGGCCAGCAGGCCCCGGTCCTTGTACTCGGCGTTGATCGCGCCCGCGATGCGGCCGAACGCGGCCTTCGACGCGGCGTACGCGAGACCCCACCCGCCCTCGCCGGGAGGGCCCGGCGGGTCGTGGACGGCGCTGGACGACGCCACGTCGACCACCAGCCCGCCGCCGGCCTCGAGCATGGCGGGCAGCAGGGCCTGGGTGAGCAGGTACTGGTGCAGGAAGTTCCCGGTCCAGGTGGCCGCCAGCACGGCCGTGTCATGGTCGAGGAACCGCAGCTGCGGCTCGTGGACGATGCCGTTGTTCACCAGGACCCTGGGGGCACCCCACGTGGCGAGCACGGTGGCCGCCGCCGCGTGGACGGACGGGAGCGACCTGAGGTCCATCTCGATCGCCAGGCAGCGCTGGCCACGCTCCTCGATCTCCTGCGCGGTCGTCTCCAGGCTGCCGGGCACCGGGACCTCGTCGCCGTCGCCGGCCACGCGCGCGGCGACCCGGCCGTCGCCCTCGCGCCGGGTTCGTCCGGTGATCGCGACGTCGTACCCGGCATCGGCGAGAGCCAGGGCCGTGTGACGGCCGATTCCGCGGGTGGCGCCGGTGACCAGGGCGTGCATGGGCACAGCCTGCACGATTCGGACGTGTCCCGGCGTTCGGCTATCCTCGACCAGTCCTTCGGCCAGCCGTGGGACGGGCGCCCGTAGCTCAACGGATAGAGCATCTGACTACGGATCAGAAGGTTTGGGGTTCGAATCCCTACGGGCGCGCAGCGAGGTCGAGAAGGAAAGCCAGCGCCGATGACGGCGCTGGCTTTCGTGCTAGGTGGTCCGGTACGTCTTCTTGCCGGACCCCGCGGCGTACTGGCCGTCACCGGCGTAGGTCGCCTTGACCTTCAGCTTCGCCTGGGTGGTCGCCGGGAGCTTGAACGTCGCGACGCCGTTCTTGAGCGTGGCCCGGAACTTCCTGGTGCCGACCTTGATGGTGATCTTGCCGCTCGCCGCGCTGCCAGCGACGGACGTGATCGCGATCTTGATCTTGCCGGGCTTGCCCTTCTTGATCGACCCGGAGAACGTCAGCACGGACGGCGACCTGGCGACCGGCACCGAGGTCGCCGTGGACGACGCCGGGTCGAACAGGCCGTCGCCGGCGTACGTCGCCACCAGCTGCGCGGTGCCCGCGGTCGTCGGGGTCCAGGTGAGCGTCGCGGTGCCGCCCACTCCGAGCGTCACGGTGCCCAGCGTGGTGGCGCCGTTCTTGACGGTGACCTGGCCCGTGGGCCTGGGCCCGGCCGGCCCGGCCACGGTGATCGTGGTGGTCACCGGCTTGCCGCGCGTGGCCGCCGGGGTGACCAGGCTGACCGTCGCGGACCGTGCGGTGATGTCGACGTCGACCTGCGCCGTGTCCTGGCCGCCGTGGCCGTCCGACACCGTCACGGTGAACGTCTCCGTGCCCGACCGGGTGGCCGGCGTGTACGTGACGTCGGCACCGGAGAACGTCACCGAGCCGTGCGCCGGTGTGGTCGCGGAGGTGATCGTGACGGTGTCACCGTCCGGGTCCGAGGTGGTGAGCGTCGCCGTCACCGGCGTACCGGCGGTCGTGCTCAAGGCGGCGTCAGCCACCGAGGGCGGGTCGTTGACGCCGTCGACGGTGACGGACACCGTCGCCGCCGACGAGGTGAGGGTCCCGTCCGACACGGTGAACGTGAACGAGTCGGGTCCGTGATAGCCGGCGGCGGGGGTGTACGTCGCCGCACCGGTCGGTGTGACCGAGACCGTGCCGTGGGCGGGATCGCTGGCCTTGGCGAACGTCAGCGTGTCGCCGTCGACATCGGCGCCGGCCAGGTCGATCACCGTGGCGGTGTCCTCGTTCGTCGTGGCCGAGGCGGCGGTCGCGGTCGGGGTGTCGTTGACCGAGTCCACGGTGATGCTCACCGCGACCGGGGCCGAGTTCGATGTTCCGTCGTTGACCCTGAAGGCGAACGAGTCGGGACCGTGGTAGTTCGCGGCCGGCGAGTACGTCGCCGAGCCGGCGGCCGTGATGGTGACCGTGCCGTGCGCGGGGTCGGTGGTCTTCGCGAAGGTGAGGGTGTCCTCGGGGTCGGCGTCGGTGCCGGTGAGGGTGACCACCTTCGCGGTGTCCTCGGGCGTGGACGTGCTCGCGGCCGTGGCCACGGGGACGTCGTTGACCGATCCGACCGCGATGGTCACCGTGGCCGGCTCCGAGGTCGTGTTGCCGTCGCTGACGGTGAAGGTGAATGAGTCCGGACCGTGGTAGTTCGCCGCCGGCGTGTAGGTGGCCTGGCCACCTGTCGTCATCGACACGGTGCCGTGGAACGGGTCGCTGTCCTTGGCGAAGGTCAGCGTCTGGCCGTCGGCGTCGGTGCCAGCCAGGTTGATCACCTTGACGGTGTCCTCCAGCGTCGACGTGCTCGACCCGGTGGCGAACGGGGGGTCGTCGACGGGAGTGATCGTGATCGAGGCGGTGGAGCTCGCAGTACTGGTGCCGTCCGTCACCGACCAGGCGAACGAGTCGTTCCCATTGGTGTTCGGGTCCGGGGTGTAGGTCACCGACTTGCCGGTCCGGGTGAACGAGCCCTTCGTGGGCTGACTGGTGATGATGTAGGTCAGCTGGTCGCCGTCGGCGTCGGTGGCGGTCAGGTCGAAGGTCTTCGGAGTGTCCTCGTTCGTCGTGGCCGACACCGTCGTCGCCACGGGCGCGTTGGGCGAGTTGCCGACGGTCACGGCGACCTCGCCGGTCGGCGACTGGGCGTTCGAGCTGTCTGTGGCGCGGTAGGTGAAGCTGTCGTCGCCGCTGAAGCTCGCGGACGAGTAGGTCGCGACGTTCCCGTTGATGGTGACCGAGCCGCGGGCAGGTTGGACCACGACCGAGTAGGTCAGGACGTCGCCCGGGTCCACGTCGTTGCCAAGCAGGGTGATCTGCTTGCTGTTGTCCTTCGGGACCTGGACCGGGCCGATGTCCTGGACCGTGGGCTGGTGGTTGACCGCGACGATCGTGATGGTCACGGTGGCGGGGACCACGTGGCCGTGGCCGTCATCCACCTTGACCCCGACCTGGTCGGTGCCGCTGTAGCCGGCACTCGGCGTGTAGCTCAGGCTGAAGCTCGGCGCCGAGCCGATGATCGACGCGGTGCCGTGCTGGGCCGGCGCCGCGGCGTTGAGCGTCCAGGTGAGCGGGTCGCCGTCCGCGTCCGTGGCGACGAGCGGGATGGTGGTGGCGCCGGAGTTCTCGGCGATCGTCTTGCTCATCGTCCCGGGTACGGGCGCCTGGTTCGTGACCGCGCACGTGGCCGGTGGCACGCTGCTGCCCCAGATCGAGCAGACCCACTCGGGGTGGTCGATGAACGGGTTGCGGTTGTGCTGGTAGTTCGAGTCGATGAGGTTGTTGCGGGTGCGCTCCGTGTCGTCCGGCGGGTCCGCCTGGGACCAGGTGACCAGGGTCGAGAGCCGGCCGATGAACGGGTTGCTGCTGGGCACCGTCTCGGTCAGCTCGAGGTCGCCGGACGAGTTGCCCTCACCCAGCTCGTACCGGACGGCCATGTACATCAGGCCCCGGGCGAGGTCACCCTTGATCGCTGCCCGGGGTTCGAACGTGTTGGACGTGGCGTGGCAGACACTGCACCCGGGCACGCTCGCCGCGCCTCCGTTGTCGAAGTCCTTGTTGCCGCGCGAGGAGTTCGTGTTCTCCCGAAGCGGCCTCATGTGGAACAGGTCGGTGCCGGCCCCGGCGGTCGTCCCGAAGCCACCGTGGCTCTGGGGGAAGGTGTGTTCGCGGTTCCACGAGTTGGCGTCGGTGCACGGGTTGCACGTGTTGGTCTTGAGGATCGGGTCGCCGGAGTAGAAGTCGATGATCTTGGTGGGATCGTTCGGGTCCTCGTCCAGCAGCTTGAGTGCGTCCCACACGCCTGGCGTGTAGCTCAACGCGGTGGTGCCCGCCGAGATGATCGTGTGCAGCTGGTCCTGCAGCGCTGCGCCGGACAGACCCGCCGCGCTCGCGTAGTACGTCGCCGGGTCGTGCGGCGGCTGCACGTCCGCCTGAGCCGGCGTGGCGACGACCACGGCCAGCACGGCCCACAAGGGGGCGACTGCGGCGAGCACGGCAGTCAGGCGACGAGAGTGCGACACGTGGAGCTCCAGGGCGGCATTGACCAGGACGGTCGCTGCACCGTAATCGCTGTCGGCGTCTGCACCTAGTTCTGGATGTGATCTGGCTCATGTCCCGTTGATCGATCCAATATGGCCGAGCGCCGCAGATGGGTACTGTCGCGGGCATCCCGAGGGCCGCCGGCTGCCGCTTGGCCCGCCTCGCATCCCCGGACCGGAGATCAGTCGCCGACAACGACGCCGCGCGAACTCAGCAGCAACCGCATTGCGCGAGAGGAACAGAGCCTCATGACCGCCACCCAGGACGCGCCCAGCCATTCGTCGGCCGAGGCGCCCACGACCCACCAGGGCATCCTCGACTTCGTCAACGAGGTCGCAGCGCTGACCAAGCCCGACCGCATCCACTGGTGCACCGGCTCGGACGAGGAGTGGACCGAGCTGACCGAGACCCTCGTCTCGACCGGGACGTTCGTCCAGCTCAACCCCGACATCAAGCCGAACTCCTTCTACGCCGCCAGCGACCCGATCGACGTCGCGCGGGTGGAGGACCGCACCTACATCTGCTCGGTCGAGGAGAAGGACTGCGGGCCCACCAACAACTGGATGGCCCCGGCCGAGATGAAGACCCTGATGCGCGGCCTCTACGACGGCTGCATGGCCGGGCGCACGATGTACGTGATCCCGTTCGTGATGGGCCACCTCGAGGCCGAGAAGCCGATGTTCGGCATCGAGGTCACGGACTCGGCGTACGTCACGGCCTCGATGCGGGTGATGGCCCGCATGGGCAGCAACGTGCTCGCACGGATGACCGAGCTGAACGCCGACTTCGTCCAGGCCGTGCACTCCGTGGGCCACCCGCTCGCCGAGGGCGAGGCCGACGTGAAGTGGCCGTGCAACGACACCAAGTACATCGTGCAGTTCCCCGAGGAGCGGACCATCTGGTCCTACGGCTCCGGCTACGGCGGCAACGCCCTGCTCGGCAAGAAGTGCTACGCACTGCGCATCGCCAGCGTGATGGCCCGAGACGAGGGCTGGCTCGCCGAGCACATGCTGATCCTCAAGCTCACCAGCCCCGAGGGCACCGTGAAGTACGTCGCGGCCGCGTTCCCGAGCGCCTGCGGCAAGACGAACCTCGCGATGCTGGCGCCGACCATCCCGGGCTGGAAGGTCGAGACCCTGGGCGACGACATCGCCTGGATGCGGATCGGCGAGGACGGTCGCCTGTGGGCCGTCAACCCGGAGTACGGCTTCTTCGGCGTCGCGCCGGGCACCAACGAGCACACCAACCCCAACGCGATGAAGACGATCAACAAGGGCAACTCCGTCTTCACCAACGTCGCGCTGACGCCCGAGGGCGACATCTGGTGGGAGGGCCTGGAGAACACGCCCGACCACGCCACGTCCTGGAAGGGCGAGCCGTGGACCCCCGACAGCGAGGAGCTGTCCAGCCACGCCAACAGCCGCTACTGCACGCCGATCAAGCAGTGCGACATCCTCGCCCCGGAGTACGACGACCCGCGCGGCGTCCCGATCGACGCGATCCTCTTCGGCGGTCGCCGCAAGACGACCGTTCCGCTGGTCTTCGAGGCCCGCGACTGGACCCACGGCACCTTCCTCGGCGCCACCCTGTCCAGCGAGACCACCGCTGCCGCGGTCGGCCAGGTCGGCGTCGTCCGGCGTGACCCGATGGCGATGCTGCCCTTCATCGGCTACCACGCCGGCGACTACTTCAACCACTGGATCTCGATCGGGAAGAACAACGACGAGGCCAAGCTGCCGAAGATCTTCTACGTCAACTGGTTCCGCCGCGACGACGAGGGCGGCTTCCTGTGGCCGGGCTTCGGCGAGAACAGCCGCGTCCTCAAGTGGGTCGTCGAGCGTCTCGAGGGCCAGGCGGCCGCCGTGGAGACCGCGATCGGCCACGTGCCGGCGCCGGGCTCGCTCGACGTGGACGGCCTCGACATGAGCGAGGAGGCGCTCGCCGCCGCCCTCGCCGTGGACGACGAGGAGTGGCGCGCCGAGATCCCGCAGATCCAGGAGTGGTTCGAGAAGTTCGGCGAGCAGCTCCCGACGGTCCTGTGGACCGAGCTGGACGGCCTGAAGGCCCGCCTCGGACTCTGACGCAGACGCCAGACGAGGGTCGCACCGTGATGGTGCGACCCTCGTTCTGTCTGCGGAGGTCTCGGACTGCCCGGCGCGGAACCGAAGTGGGGGGTGTGGTTCCAGCGCCGGGCTGTTTCCGAGTGAGGGCTGGGGGGCCGCCCTCGCACACTCAGGTTAGGTCAATTTGTGGCAACCGAACAGCGATTCCCGCAAAGTCATGCCTGGCAACCCCAGGCAGGGCTAGACCTGCTGGGGTCGTGCGAGCGGCGACGAGTCGCCGTGAAGGGGTGCTGTGAACGGGCTGCCGTGCCCAGTGGTCAGCTCAGCAGCAGGTGCTTCCGCCGGTGCCCCGCAGGCTGCTGAACACGAGGCCGAGGGCTGGAAGGGACATGAGCATCGCCCCTGAGGCGATGACAAGGCGTGTCTTGATGCGCTTCATGTGCTGGGGTCATTTCTCTCGGGAAGGGGTCAAACAACTGCTCCCAGTGCCCAGTCAAGTCCAGGCAAGTCGAAATGGCTAGTCCAAACCCCCAGGTTGGCAAGGAAATTTGTGCGAAGTCGCCTCGAAACGGCTACGCGCCCTCACCATGGACGCTATGACACCCGAGCTGGCGCGTGCGCTCACCGAGGTCGCCTCCGTGGACCTCGGCGCGCGCATCAAGGGTGCGCGGCTGGCCGCGGGGCTGACTCAGCCCGAGCTGGGCCTCGAGGACGCCTCTGCGGCGTTCCTGTCCAGGATCGAGAAGGGCGAGCGTCGGCCGAGCCTCGAGCTCCTGCTCCTGATCGCCGAACGCCTCTCGGTCTCACCCGACTACCTCCTCGTCGGTGACGGCTGGGAGGAGGCGCGACGGCTCGAGCTCCTGCTCGACCACGCGGAGCTCTCACTCGTGGGCGGCGACGCCGAGAACGCCTTGGGCATGGCCCGGGAGGCGTTGGGCTCCGCACAGCTCGGCAGCGTGCCCGGTGGCACCCATCGGGCCGCCTTCATCCAGGCCGGAGCCCTGGACACACTCGGAGACTCAGGTGCGGTCGAGGCCTACCTGCCGCTCGTCGACGAGGGCGTCGACCAGTCCATCCGACTCAGGTCGGCCACCGCCCTGAGCCGGATCTGGCGGGAGAACGGGCAGTGCGACCGGGCGATCAACATCGCCAGGAGTGCCATCGAGACGGTGCCCGAGCGCGAGCGCTTCGCCGAGGAGTGCGTCCGGCTGGTCGTGACCCTGGCTTCCGCTCTGCACTCGGATGGTCGGGTCCAGGAAGCGATCGACATCTGCGACCGGGCGATCGCGGACGCTGAGGCCCACAGCACGCCCGTCGCGCGTGCCTCCGCCTACTGGAACGCGAGTGCGTTCCGTCGCGAGGCCGGGGAGATCGACGAGGCGATCGTGCTCGCACAGCGCGCCTTGCACCTCTTCGAGGACACCGAGCGGGTCCGCGACACCGGGCGGCTGCGGATGCAGCTGGGTCTGATCCTCCTGCAGCAGGCGCCGCCCCAGGTCGACGAGGCCGTCGAGCAGTTCGACATCGCGAGCCGTGAGCTGGCCTGGAGCGAGGCCAGCACCACCGACGTGCTGCGCAACGAGGTACTCAAGGCGCAGGCGCGTCATCTGGCCGGAGATCCCTCGGGTGCGCGCGAGGCGGCGCTCGTGGCCCTCGAGCAGGCCGGGACCGACCTCCCGCACATCGCCGTCGATGCCCTGGTGCTCCTGGGCCAGATCGACTGGAGCGAGGGCGCCTTCGACGACGCTCGCGAGTGGTACCGGCGGGCCATCACCGTCCTCACCGGCGTGGGTGCGGACCACGGGGCGGCCCAGCTCTGGTTCGAGCTCGGTGACGCCGCGGACGAGGCCGGCCTCATCGACGAGGCCCGGGACGCGTACCGGCGGGCCGCCGTGTCGAGCGGGATGCGTACGAGGCTCACCCCGGCGCCGAAGCCGGTCAGGCACGCGGTCGCACAGCGCTGACGTCAGCTGGTCGCACCATGCCGCTGTGGGATCATCGTCCCGGCTCAGATAGCACTGGCAGCGACACCGACGGGTGGTGAGCAGTGGCGAAGTACGGTCCCGGTGAGCGGGCGCTCTTCGAGGACGACGCCGCCAAGCTGTACGAGGACATCTGCCACCACGGTGGGATCGCGGCCTCCGACTACCGCATCGCCGACGACGGCGAGGCCAGGGGAGCCTTCGACCTGCTCGTGGAGATGGGCCTCGTCAGCTACGACGGGGAGCAGGAGCGGTGGTCGCCCGAGGATCCCGCCGCCGTCCAGTCCCGGATCGTCTCGCCGCTGAGCCAGCAGGCCGCCCAGCTCCTGGCGGAGTCCGCTCAGTGGAACGACGCGTTCGGGAGCATCGCCCAGAGCTGGCGCCGGGCTCCCCAGGCCTCGGCCAGCCGAGCCGTGACCTACCTGCGCGGACCCGTCATCAACACGTTCCTGGAGCAGCTGCTCAGCGAGGCGGAGCAGGAGCTGCTGACCGCGCAGCCCGAGGCAGGCCGGAACCCCAGCCTCCTGGCCCAGGCGGCACTGCGCGACATCGGGACGGTGGAACGGGGCGTGAGCATGCGCACGCTCTACCAGCACAGCGCCCGGCGCAGCTCGGCCACGCGCAAGTACGTCGCCGCGGTGACCGCCCGGGGGGCCGAGGTGCGCACCCTGGACGAGTTCTTCAACCGGATGATCGTCGTGGACCGCCGGGTCGCCCTGATCCCGGCCGAGGGCCAGGCCCGCACCGCGGTCGTGGTGCGCGAGCCGGCCGTCGTCGACTATCTGGTCGACATCTTCAACCGCTCGTTCGAGCGCGCTCGCCCGTTCACCAGCCGCGACACGTCACTGCTCAAGGACATCGCGTCCGAGCAGCGGGCGATGACGATGCGGATGCTGATCGAGGGACACGCGGACCCGGTCAGCGCCAAGCGGCTGGGCGTCAGCCCACGCACCTACGCGGGATACGTCGCGGACCTCAAGACCGAGTACGAGGCGGAGACCCGCTTCCAGCTCGGCTACACCATGGGGCGCATGGGTGTGACCGGCGACGACGACGACGAAGACGACGAGTAGAGCATCGGCCTGAAATATGCACGAGGGCGGCGACCAGATGGTCACCGCCCTCGTGCTGTTGAGACGGGCCTGGGGGGTTAGGCGCTGGGACCGGACAAGTGGGGGGAAAGTCGGGTCCTCGTCTCAAACCTGTGGGGTGCTTCGGCTCAGTTCTCCCAGCCGGTGTCGCGGGCGGACGTGCCGGCCCCGCTCTTGGCTTCGGCCGGTGCGGCGGCGGCTCCGAGGAGTCCGACGGTCATCGCGGTGGCCGAGAGAACGATGGCGATCCGACGAGCGAAGGTCTTCATGGTTTTTCCCCCAACTTGGTCTGTCAGAGACCCACGGAATGGCCTCTGTGAAGTAGTCTCTTGGCACGGGCTCATAGGGAGCGAGCCCGGCGATGGGTCACAAAATTGCATTGCAAAAATATGCAATTCGTCGACCCTTGACGGCACTCTTCCAGGGGGGTGTCGGATCCGCCATGCCCCCGGGGGTTACGCCCGGCGCACGTCACACAGGGCCCCGTCGTCACTCTCGCCCCACGCGGGCCGAAGACGCGTCGACCCCCGTCCGAAGGACGGACGGGGGTCGATCTCGCTGCGGAGGCGGAGGGATTTGAACCCTCGATGGGGTTGTAGCCCCAAACCCGCTTAGCAGGCGGGCGCCATAGACCGGACTAGGCGACGCCTCCCGAACAGCGGGGAAAGGTTACAAGGCGTCGGGGGTGGGGGACGAATCACCCTGCGGCCGGTAGGGCTTGAGACCGCGGGCGGCCTGCAGCCGGTCCTGCAGCTCGCGGACGAACTGCTCCTTGTCCACGGCCAGGACGCCGACCGGGATGGTCGTGGTCCGCCCGTCACGCAGCCGCAGCACGACGCAGGGCACGTCGTGACGGGTCGTGGTCACCGCATCCTCGACGCCGTCCCAGCGGGCCTCCGTGACGCCGGCGCCGCGCACCATCCGGACGGCGTACCCCTCGGCGGTGCAGCGCAGCACCCAGGCCCGGGTGCGCAGCCACCAGGTCAGCGTGACGACCCCGGCGACGCCCAGGACGAGCAGGCCGACGAGCAGGTCCGGGGGGAGGTCGAGGACCGCCACCACGGCGGTGCCCACGAACATCACGAGCGCGAGGCCGACCAGCCCGAGACCCACGAACCGTGCCACCACCGTGGGTGCCAGCGGGTACGTCGTCGGGCCGGGCGCGGTCATGCCCGAATTCAACACAAGAGGGCCACACAGGGAGACGGCGGGTTGTGGGCACTCAGTGACCTGGGTCACACTCAGCACACCGACGTGCGCGAGGGGAGGCGGTTGACCCGTGACGACACCCGGACTGCCCATGGCGCTCCAGGCCCTCGACCAGTCGCTGGACGCACCGCGCAAGGCCGGGATCCCGCTGGGCAACTGGCGCTGGGTCGTCCGGCAGCGGATGGGTGCGGTGCGCGACGAGCTCCTCGGCGAGAAGGCCGGTTCGAAGGACGGGTGGCTGGCGGCCCGCGGTGGCGCCGCCTTCCGGGAGCGCAACGCCCTGCTCTCGCGGTTGAGCGCGCTCTCGGCCCAGGTCCTCGAGACCCCGGACGTCGAGACGACCCGGCTGGAGCTCAAGCGGTTGGTCATGGACGTCAACCGGCACATGCAGCGGCTCAACGACATCGCGTACGACGAGGTCGAGATGGAGATCGGCGGCTCGGAGTAGCGACGCCTCCCTCTAGGGTTGAGTCACCCAGGAGGGGTGCCGGAGTGGCCGATCGGAACCGCCTTGAAAGCGGTCGCTGGCAGAGATGTCAGCCGCGGGTTCGAATCCCGCCCCCTCTGCCAGTTGTGATCAGTCGGCGAGCAGCATCTCGATGAGGACGTCGCCCTCCTGGACGACGTCCGCGGCGGCGACCTTGATCGCCCGGACCGTGCCGGCGTGCTCGGCGATGACCGGGATCTCCATCTTCATGGACTCGAGGACCACCACGGTGTCGCCCACCTCGACGGCGTCGCCCTCCGCCACGGACACCGCCATCACGTTGGCGACCATCTCGGCGACGATCTCGGACGTGCGCTCGCGGGCCATGGCGCGAACGTAACGCCTACCCGTGCGTAACGCTCAGAGGAGGGCGGCCGAGCGCGGCGGCTCGGGCCGTGCGGGCACCGTCCGCGCGTCGGCCCGACGGCCGCCCTGGCCGCCCTTGCCGCCGCCCCCGGTCAGTGCGACGTCGCCGCGGATCACGGCGTATCCCAGGACCAGCCCGACCACGAGCCCGTAGAGGACCGAGAGCCCGCACTCGCGCAACGAGATGGCGGGGTTCACGAGCGAGTTGGCGACCGCGGTGGTCCCGGCGACCCCGAACGCGCACAGCCACCAGCCCTGACGGCGCCGGGCCCTCATGTGGACGCCCCAGGCCAGCGCCGGGACGCCCAGCACCGCCTCGATCGGCCGTGGGAACGCGCCGAGGTTGTCCCGCGACCATCGGACGCCGTCGAGGAGCGTGTCCACGAGGTCAGGGGGACCGTAGCGGCGCAGCATCTCGGCGTAGAGGAGCAGCACGGCCAGGATCGCGCCACCGACGAGCACGCCGACCACGCCGCGTCGGCCCAGACCGTGCCAGCCGGCGCCCAGTCGGTAGACGAGCGCCAGCCCGCCGACGAGGGACAGCCCGAGGGTCACGTACTCGAAGCGCACCAGGGAGATGACCGGGGCGAAGCCGACGGTCGCGAGGGCTCCGACGGACGCGACCACGACCGCCAGCACGCACTCGCGGGCCACCCGGGCGAAGTGCTCGCCGGGCACGGTCACCATCACCGCGAGGACCGCGGAGACCACGCACGTCATCACTGCCGCACCGGTGCGGAGGTAGGACTGGTCGACGACGAGCACGAGCACGCCGATGCCCAGCGTCAGCGCGCCGAAGACGATCGGCCGACCACCGGTCCGGGCGGCCAGGGCCCAGGAGTACGCCGTCACGACCGCCACGGCGCCGACCCCGTCGAGCCACGCGGGCCCGACCGGCACGAGCGCGGCGACCAGGCAGGCCAGTCCGCCGGCGACGACGAGCGACCAGGCCGAGCGCGTCCACCACCTCGGCCGGGTCCCGCGGCCCTGGCTGAGCGTCACCCGGATCTCGCCGCCGGTCGGTCCGCGGACGACCTCCTTGCGGAGCGGCTCGTCGGGCCCGACCTCGTCCTCGACGAACGCCGGCACCGGGTCCGGAGCGGGCCGCTCTCCCGACCGACCTGCGCGGGTGGCGCGGCGACGGGGAGCGGTTCGAGACACGACGGGACAGGCTAGTCGGTGGCCGGTGACCACCGGGGGAGGCGTCGGTTGGCCAGGGAGGGGTTCGTGGCGCGCGCCGACTCGAGCGCCTCGAGGGTCAGGGTCGCCCGGAGCCGGGCCGGCCCTTCCTCGGCCTCTGCCAGCACGTCACCGAGCGGGTCCACCACCAGGGAGTGGCCGGCGTACCGCGGCCCCGGCTGACCGGCAGCCACGACGTACACGGTGTTCTCGATCGCCCGGGCGCGCACCAGTGTGCGCCAGTGGTCGACCTTCCGCGGCCCGGCCACCCACGCGGCGGGGACCACGAGCGCCTCGGCGCCGGCGTCGACCAGTGCCCGTGCCAGCTCGGGGAAGCGCAGGTCGTAGCAGGTCATCAGTCCGAGCCTCCAGCCGGCCACGTCGACGACCACGGGGACCAGCGGGCCCGGACTCAGCGCGTCGGACTCCCGGTAGCCGAACGAGTCGTAGAGGTGGATCTTGCGGAACTCGGCCGAGGTCCCACCCCTGACGACCAACGTGTTGAACGGGCGTGCGGCGTCCTCCGAGACCTCGAACATGCCGGCCACGGCGGTCGTGCCCTGCTTCGCCGCCACCGCCGCCAGCTCGGTCGCGAACGGGCCGTCGAGCGGCTCCGCGTACGCGCTCACGTCGGAGCCCGACTCCCCGAAGTCGCGCGCGAAGGCCTCGGGCAGGACCACCAGGTCCGCGTCGTCCGGCACGAGGCCGCGGAGCCGGTCCCGGTTCTCGTCGGGGTCGAGGCCGGACGCCTCCTGGACGACGGCGACGCGCAGCTCGCCCCGGGGCTGAGTGGTGGCCGTCACGGGTCCAGACTGACCGGTGTGGACGAACCGTTCAACGCGGTGGTGCTCGCGGGCGGCACGGCCGCCCGGCTCGACGGGGTCGACAAGGCCTCGGTGGAGCACGGCGGCCGGACCCTGCTGTCCTGGGCGCTCGACTCGGTCATCGACGCCGGCGAGGTCGTCGTGGTCGGTGACCCGGTGCCCACCGACCGGCCGGTGACCTTCGTGCGCGAGGACCCCCGCCACGGCGGGCCGGTGGCCGCGATGCTCACCGGCCGGGACGCACTGCTGCGCGACCGGCCGTGGCTCGCGGTCCTCGCGTGCGACATGCCGTACCTGACCTCGGCGACGTTCCGGCGGCTGCGCGAGGCGAGCGCGGGCCGCGACGGCGCGGCGCTGGTCGGTCCCGACGGACGTCGGCAGCTGGTGTTCGTCGTCGACGCGGTCCGGCTCGACGCGGTGCGCCCGGATCGCGAGGCCCAGCACGGCGCGGCCCTGCAGCCGCTCATGGCGGGCCTCGACCTGGCCGACGTCCTCTCGGTCGGCGACGAGCACCGCGACGTGGACACCTGGGCAGACCTCCGGGACCTCTTGCCTCCGGACGGATCTGGGGACACGGTGGACGTGTGAACCTGCACGACTGGATCGACGAGCTCAGTGATGTCCTCGACGTCGACGCCGAGGTTGACGAAGGTCTGCTCGGGGACCTCACCAAGGCGGCGGCGAAGAACGTCGAACGGATGGCCGCCCCTGTCACCGCCTACCTGCTCGGCTTCGCCGCCGGCAGCCAGGCCGCCGACCCGGACCAGGTCGAGGCGCTGGCGGCCCGAGCCCAGAAGCTGGCCGAGGCGTGGGACCGACCGGCGACCGCCCCCGACCCGGACGACATCGACGACGAGGTGCCCGACGACCACCTCGTGGACCACACGGGCGACCTGTACGAGGTCTGACGCGTCCTAGGCTCGGGGCCATGCGCGCCGTCATCGCCGACCAGCCCGGTGGCCCGGACGTCCTGACCGTCGTCGAGCGGCCGGACCCCGAGCCCGGACCGGGCGAGGTGGTGCTCGACGTCGCCGCGGCCGGCCTGAACCGGGCCGACCTGCTCCAGCGGATGGGTCTCTACCCGCCGCCGCCCGGAGCCGACGACGTCCTCGGCATGGAGTGCAGCGGCACCGTGTCGGCGGTCGGCTCCGAGGTCGACGGCTGGCAGGTCGGCGACCTCGGCTGCGCCCTGCTCTCGTCCGGCGCCTACGCGACCAAGGTGGCCCTGCCGGCCGGCCAGCTGATGCCGGTCCCGGCCGGCGTCGACCTGGAGACCGCGGCCGCGCTGCCCGAGGTGGCGTGCACGGTCTGGTCCAACGTCTTCATGCTCGCCGGGCTCCGTCCGGGCGAGACGTTCCTGGTGCACGGCGGAGCCGGGGGGATCGGCACCTTCGCGATCCAGCTCGCGTCGGCGTACGGCGCCCGGGTGTTCACGACGGCCGGTTCCGCCGAGAAGCTCGACCTGGTCCGGTCGCTCGGGGCCGAGGTCGCGATCAGCTACCGGGACGAGGACTTCGTCGAGGTCGTCCGGGAGCACACCGACGGGGCCGGCGTCGACGTCATCCTCGACAACATGGGCGCGTCGTACCTGATGAAGAACGTCGACGCACTGGCCACCTCGGGCCGGCTGTCGATCATCGGCATGCAGGGCGGCACCCGGGCCGAGCTGGACATCAACGCCCTGCTGCGCAAGCGCGGCGCGATCATCGCGACCACGCTGCGGGCCCGCCCGAGCGAGGAGAAGGCGGCGATCTGCGCGGCGGTCGTCGAGCACGTGTGGCCGCTCGTGGCCGACGGGTCGGTCAAGGCGACCGTGCACGCGACGTTCCCGCTCGACGAGGTGGCGGCGGCGCACGCGCTCATGGAGTCCGGCGAGCACAGCGGGAAGATCCTGCTGGTCAACTGAAGGCCGATCGGTCCGGAAAGGGTGAAGGGCCCTCGAGAGTATGAGTCCCAAGGGCCCTTCGGGTGATCGGTACTGGTGACGCTCCCGATCGACAGTTCTCTGCTTCCGGCCCCGGCGGCTTCGTCACCCAGCCTCCGCGACGCGTCCCCAGCAAGCTGGTTCTTCGTCGTACGGACCTTCTGCTTCAAGCTGTCCCGCTCTCCCCGGAGGGAGTGCGTGAGGAGAGTTCTATGCCCCGCCGCCAGAGGTCCGCAAGAGGTTTCGAGAACATTCTTCTGGTTCCACCGAAAGTCGCCGGTCCATCCACAGACACACCGGATTTCCTCCACAGCCTGGGGGCCGTCATCCCCAGGAAGACCCGCAGGCTGTGGACAACAATCGCGCACTAGGTTGGAGGCATGACGGAGCAGCAGGACACGGGGAACCGGGCGGCGGACGGCGACGCCCAGCAGGAGCCGACCGTGGTCGTCGTCGGTCCCGACGGCACGCCCATCGGGCAGGTGCCGGCCTCCGCGCTCGAGGTGGTGCCGGCCGCCGAGGGCGAGGGCGACGAGCGTGCGATCACCGACCTGGTCGAGCAGCCCGCCAAGGTGATGCGGATCGGCAGCATGATCCGTCAGCTCCTCGAGGAGGTGAAGGCGGCGCCGCTGGACGAGGCGAGCCGCAACCGTCTCAAGGAGATCCACCAGGCGTCCATCAAGGAGCTCGAGGAGGGCCTGGCACCCGAGCTGGTCGAGGAGCTGGAGCGGCTCACGCTGCCGTTCTCCGACGACACCACGCCGAGCGACGGTGAGCTCCGGATCGCCCAGGCCCAGCTCGTGGGCTGGCTCGAGGGTCTCTTCCACGGCATCCAGACCGCGATCTACGCCCAGCAGATGGCCGCCAAGATGCAGTTCGAGCAGATCCGGCGCGGCCTGCCGCAGGGAATGGGCATGCCCGAGCAGCCCGAGGTGCAGGACCCCAACCAGCCGCCCCAGCCCGGCGACTCGGGCGGGATGTACCTCTAGCTCAGCTGCGCCGCGAGAAGCCGCGCACGACGACCAGCCCGAGCAGCCCGATCAGCACCAGCGCCAGGCCGGGGGCCGCAGCGCGTGACAGTGGGGTGGGGTCGTCGGTGTTGACCGGTGTGAACTCGGCCGACTCCGGGGCCGGCGGCACGGCGTCGTGGCCCTCGCCCAGCAGCCGGACCACCTTGTCGATGACCTCCGGGTCGGCGGGGACGGTGCCACCGCCGCTCACGGCCACCCACGGGTTGCCGCTGGAGACGACGAAGAACAGGTACTCGGTGCCGACCTCGAGCTCGCCGAGGCTGCACTGCTTCGGCGTGCGCTCGGACCGCACCTGCACCGTCTGGGTCTCGACCTCGCCCTGGTAGACGCGCGTGACCGTCACGTCCTGCAGGAAGTAGGCGCCGCGCTCCTCGGCCGGCTTGTCCTGCTTGGTGACCGCGGTGACCGAGCCGGTGAACACCGCCATCGAGGCCTTGCTGCTGTCGGCCACGGAGATGAACGGGCACTTCACGGTGGGCTCGTCCGCGGTCGCCTGCGGAGCCCCGAGGGTGAGCGACGCGGTCGTCACCAGGGCTGCGGCGAGGGTACGGAGCGCGCGGGTCACAGCCCGAACACCTTAGCCAGCACCCGGGCGACCCCGTCGTCGTCGTGGCCCGGTGCCACGTGGTCGGCGACCTGGATCACAGTCGGGTGCGCGTCCGCCATCGCGTACGACGTACCGGCCCACTCCAGCATCGGCGAGTCGTTGGGCATGTCGCCGAACGCGATCACGTCGGCGGCCGTCACGCCGAGGTCGGCGGCCAGGAGCGCGAGCGTGGACGCCTTGGTGACGTTCGCGGCGCTGATCTCGAGCATCGTCGACGTCGACGACCAGGTGATCGTCACGAGGTGGCCTGCGGCGGCCTCGGCGGCGTCCCAGTAGTCGAGCGGCTCGAGCTCCTCGTGCCGGGCGAGCAGCTTGAGGACCGGCCGGTCCAGCAGCTGGTCGATCGGGGCGCGCGGGGAGGCCTCAGGGACCGGGTGCCGCTCGCGGTAGTCCGGCTCCAGGGCGAAGCCGTCCAGCCGCTCGACGGCGAAGGTCGTCCCCGGCACGGCCGTCCGGACCAGCCGGCACACCTCCTGTGCGGTCGCGGCCGGGATCGGCCGCTCGAGGTGCATGCGCTCGTTCGCCACGTCCCAGACCAGGGCGCCGTTGGAGACGATCGCCAGGCCGTGGCTGCCCACGTGCTCGAAGACCTCCTCTGCCCAGCGCAGCGGCCGGCCGGTCACGAAGACCACCGGGACGCCGCCGTCCTCGAGGGCGGTGAGCACCTCACGGGTGTACGGCGAGACCGATCCGTCGGACCGGACCAGCGTTCCGTCGAGGTCGGTCGCGACCAGGCGCGGACGCTGCTGCGAGCTCAGAACCAGCGCCCGATCTCGGTGGCGGCGCCGTCCTCGGAGACGACGTCGGTGACGTCGTCGGCGGCGTCGATCACGGCCTGCACCGCCTGGCCCATCGCGACACCGCGCCCGGCCCACTGGAGCATCTCGATGTCGTTGCGGCCGTCGCCGATGGCCAGGGTGTCCGCGGCGGTGAAGCCGAGCCGCTCCACGACGTACTGCAGCCCGCTCGCCTTGGTGACGCCCACCGGTGCGAGGTCGAGCCACGCCGTCCAGCCCACGACGTAGTCGGTGCCGTGCAGACCGAGGTCCTCCGCCAGCCGGACGAAGTCGTCGGCCGTCGCCTGTGGATCGCGGATGATGACCCGGCTCACCGGGCCGGCGACGAGGTCCTCGACCTCGGTCAGGATCATCTCGCCGGACAGCTCGCCGACCGGGAACTCCTTGCTCACCCGGTAGCCGACGCCGCGCTCCTCGACCGCGACCAGGGCGCTCGGGTGCCGCTCCAGGACC
>Ga0075364_10000301_pt1 | contig 24078 bp, 26 predicted proteins | sample EndMetdeltDD1764_FD_71517 | JGI IMG/M metagenome (GOLD analysis project Ga0075364, IMG submission 71517) | Populus endosphere microbial communities from Tennessee, USA - Endosphere MetaG P. deltoides DD176-4 | ecosystem: Host-associated > Plants > Roots > Endosphere | place: USA: Tennessee... | reverse complement strand
GTCAGCTACTACGTCGACGCCGGGCTGCGCACTGCGGCCAACGCACTGCCGCGCCGCGGATTGGCCGCGTTCAAGCGTCCCGTGCGCCGTCCTCTGGACGAGGGTGTCATCGAGTTCGCCGGTGAGGTGATCCTGGCCCGTGACGCTCGCCCTGACCGCGACCCCGGCCTGATCCTGCGGGTCGCTGCGGCCTCAGCCACCACCGGGTTGCCGATCGCCGCGTCAACCCTTGCCCGGCTCACCGAGACCGCGCCGGAGCTGCGCACGCCGTGGCCGCGCCAGGCGCTCAAGGACCTCCTGGTGATGCTGGCCGCCGGTCAGCCTGCGGTGGCCACCATCGAGGCGCTCGACCGCACCGGGTTGTGGGGAAGGCTGTTCCCTGAGTGGGGCGCAGTGCGCGATCTACCTCCGCGCGACGTGGTGCACATCTGGACCGTCGACCGTCATCTTGTCGAAACCGTCTCGCGGGCAAGCGCATTCACCACCCGGGTATCCCGGCCCGACCTGCTTGTGCTCGGTGCGCTTTGCCACGACATCGGCAAGGGCCGCGGCGGGGACCACAGCGTCATCGGGGCAGAGTTGGCCAACCAGATCGGCACCAGGCTGGGTCTGTGGCCGTCGGACGTCGAACTGCTGTCGAAGGTGGTGCGCCATCACCTGCTACTGCCGCACACCGCGACGCGACGCGATCTGCAGGACCCGAAGACCATCGCGGCGGTGGTCGATGCGCTCGACGGCGACCCGGTGCTCCTGGAGCTGCTGCAGGTGCTGGCCGAGGCGGATTCGCTTGCGACGGGTCCCGGCGTGTGGGGCGACTGGAAGGCATCGCTGATCGGTGATCTGGTTCGGCGCTGCCGAATGGTGATGGCAGGCGAGGCGCTTCCACAGCCCGATCCAATTGACCCGCGCTACCTTTCGTTGGCCTCCGATGTCGGTGTGCACGTCGAGATGACCCCCGGCGACGGCCCGCACATCTACGACGTGACGATGATCGCGCCTGACCGTCGGGGCCTGCTGTCCAAGGCCGCCGGTGTGCTTGCGCTCAATTCGCTGCGCGTGCACTCTGCGTCGGTAAACGGCTATGAGGGCTCGGCCATCAACACTTTCGTGGTGTCACCGCATTTCGGTTCACCGCCTGCCGCCGAGCTGCTGCGCCAGCAGTTCATCCTCGCGCTCGACGGTGAACTCGACGTGCTCGTTTCGCTGGACAAACGCGACCGCGATGCCGCACAGCACGGCACCGCCCGCGCCGGGGAGATACCGGATGCGGTGCCGATCAACCACGCCACGGCGCCTCCGCGCATCCTGTGGTCCGAGGGCGCCGAGCCGGGTGAACTCGTGGTGCAGATCCGCACGACCGATCGCGCGGGCCTGCTGGCGAGGTTGACAGCGGTGTTCGAACGCGACGACGTGGACATCGCATGGGCGAAGGTCACCACGCTGGGTTCGTCGGTGGTGGACGTGTTCGGCATCACCGCCGTCGGAGACGGCGATTGGGGGAGAGCGACGGCTTCGGCCGCCGGTTCGATTCGCGACGAGCTCGAGCACGACTTGTACGCGGTGCTGCCTGCGCCCGCGCCCGCGAAGCCGGTTTCGGAAGCCAGCTAAAGCCGAATAGCCCAGTCCGGCAATGAATTGGCGGTCATCTGAACGCCGCGACGTGTTGGTGCGCCCATTGAGCGAATGTCCGGGGCGGGCGCCCGAGAATCCGCTCGACGTCGGGACTCACGAGCTGCTCGGCAGGCGACGGAACGCCGAGGACGTCGAGGGTGGCCTCCACGACCGGCTCGGGCATGAATCCCAGCATCCGATTCCGCGCCTCAGCGCGGGTCTGCTCGACGAACCGCACCGCCTCGCCAAGGGCATCCCCGATCGCTGCCGCCTGTTGCCGGGGCGAGATCGCTGCGGGTCCGGTGAGCGTGTAGATGTCGCCGGCGTGGCCGGGCTCGCGGAGCGCGACAGCTGCCACCTCGGCGATGTCGACCGGGTCAACGGCCGGCAGTGCGACGTCACCGAACGGGGCCGCGGCTACCCGTTCAGCGCGGACCGAATCGGCCCATTGGAGCGTGTTGGAGTTGAAGTTGCCCGGCCGCAGCATCGTCCATTCGAGACCAGACTGCGTGACCGCGTCTTCCAGATCCGACGGGTGCCGTCCCGTGCCCACACCCTGGGAGGACAGCAACACCACTCGCTGAATACCGGCCGCCCCAACAACTTTCATGACTTCACCGAGACGGCCGTTCGCCATGAAATCTGGCGAGGTCAATAGGAACAGCGCCTTGGCTCCATCGAGGGCGGGCCTCAGGCTTTCCGGCTCAGCGAGGTCGGCCTGGTGACTCCTCACGTGCACCGAAGACTCGACCGTCCTTCGTGAGACAGCTGTCACCTGCTCGCCGGCTTCGGCGAGGGCGCCTACGAGTGGCCGCCCGACATTCCCGGTAGCTCCCGTCACCACAATCATTCGCGCTCCTTTGTTCTGGCTCGTTGGCCGACTTCGGCGACGCTACTATCAATGAGCTAGTAGGTACCTAGAGGAAAGTAGGCTGGTTGTGGCGGAGACCACAGCAGAGGTCGCCCCGGAGCAGGCGTGCCCGATTGCTCCCGTGGTCGACATCATCTTCAGCAGGTGGACCACGCCGATCCTGTGGACGCTCAACGCGCACGGGCGGCAGCGGTTCGGCGAACTGGAACGCCGCATCACCACGATCACGCCGAAGGTGCTGACCCAGCGGCTGAGGCAACTGGAGCGCGACGGACTCGTCGTGCGCACCTATCACCCGGAGGTCCCGCCCAGGGTGGAGTACGAGATCAGCGAGCTGGGGTGCACCCTGGCGCCGTTGTTCGCCACTCTCGCCGAATGGTCGGTCAACCTGGATGAGGTCGAACGAGCGCGCCTGGACTACGACGCGAAGCAACACCTTCGCGGCTGAGGAATCTGACTCGGCCCTGCGACGCTGCAAAACGCCGCCCGGCGAGCGGCCGGCGCCGGGGAAGTTAGGCTTGCGTCGTGTTTGAATCGCTGTCCGACCGGTTGACCGGCGCCCTGCAGGGGCTGCGTGGCAAGGGGCGGCTGACCGACGCCGACATCGACGCGACCACGCGCGAGATCCGGCTGGCGCTGCTGGAAGCCGACGTCTCGCTGCCCGTGGTGCGTGCATTTGTCGCCCGCATCAAGGACCGCGCCAAGGGCGCCGAGGTCTCCGGTGCGCTCAACCCCGCCCAGCAGGTCGTCAAGATCGTCAACGACGAACTCATCGGAATTCTCGGCGGCGAGACCCGCCAGCTGGCATTCGCCAAGACCCCGCCGACGGTGATCATGCTCGCCGGACTGCAGGGCTCCGGTAAGACCACGCTCGCCGGCAAGCTCGCGAAATGGCTTCGGGACCAAGGACATACGCCCCTGCTGGTCGCGTGCGACCTGCAGCGTCCTGGCGCGGTCAACCAGCTGCAGATCGTCGGCGAACGCGCCGGTGTGCAGGTGTTCGCGCCGCACCCGGGTGTGTCGACCGAAGGCTCAGAGCAGGCCGGCCACGGTGATCCGGTCGCGGTGGCCTCGGCGGGCCTTGCCGAGGCCAAGACCAAGCACTACGACGTCGTCGTCGTCGACACCGCAGGCCGACTTGGCATCGACGACGAACTGATGGGCCAGGCCGCGGCCATCCGCGCGGCCGTCGACCCCGACGAAGTGATCTTCGTGCTCGACGCGATGATCGGCCAGGACGCTGTCACCACCGCCGAGGCCTTCCGCGAAGGCGTCGGCTTCACCGGTGTGGTGCTGACCAAGCTGGACGGCGACGCTCGCGGCGGCGCTGCACTGTCTGTGCGCGAGGTCACCGGTGTCCCGATCCTGTTCGCGTCCGCCGGCGAGAAGCTCGAGGATTTCGACGTCTTCCACCCCGACCGGATGGCCAGCCGCATCCTGGGCATGGGCGACGTGCTCACGCTCATCGAGCAGGCCGAGCAGGTTTTCGACGCCGAGCAGGCCGAAGCCGCGGCCGCCAAGATCGGCTCGGGTGAGCTCACCCTCGAGGACTTCCTCGAGCAGATGCTGGCCATCCGCAAGATGGGCCCGATCGGCAACCTGCTCGGCATGCTGCCCGGCGCAGGCCAGATGAAGGACGCGCTGGCCGCGGTCGACGACAGCCAACTCGACCGCGTTCAGGCGATCATCCGCGGCATGACACCCGCCGAGCGGGCCGACCCGAAGATCATCAATGCGTCGCGACGGCTGCGGATCGCCAACGGTTCCGGCGTCGCGGTTTCTGAGGTCAATCAGCTCGTCGACCGGTTCTTCGAGGCCAGGAAGATGATGTCGCAGATGGCCGGTCAAATGGGAATGCCTTTCGGCCGCAAGGGTTCTTCCCGCAAGGCCGCCAAGGGCAAGAACAAACAGGCAGGCAAGAAGAAGGGTCGGGGGCCGACGCCGCCGAAGGCGCGCAATCCGCTGGGTCCTGGCATGCCTGCCGGTTTCCCGGATCTGTCGGACATGCCGAAGGGCCTGGACGAGCTGCCGCCCGGCCTCGCCAACATCGATCTGTCGAAGCTGAAGTTCCCCAGGAACAACTAGCGTGCGACTCCACGTTCGCGGCCTGGGGTTGCCTGACAGCGAACCAGTCGAGTGGTGGATCGTCGATGGCACGCTGAGCGCCGAACCGGTCAAAGACGCCGAGACCGTGTTCGACGGTGGCTGGATCGTGCCGGGCCTCGTCGATGCGCATTGCCATGTCGGACTCGGCGAGCACGGCCCCGTCGATGACCTTGATGAGTGCATCAGGCAGGCCGAGACCGAGCGCGAGGCCGGCGCGCTGCTCCTGCGGGACGCGGGGTCACCTGTCGACACCCGCAGTCTCGACGACCATGACGATCTGCCCCGGATCATCCGTCACGGCCGTCATCTGGCCAGGCCGAAGCGGTACCAGCGCGGGTTCGCCATCGAACTCGAGGATGAATCACAGCTGCCGGAGGCGGTGGCCGAACAGGCGCGCTGGGGTGACGGTTGGGTCAAGCTGGTCGGCGACTGGATCGACCGCGATATCGGCGACCTCGCGCCGCTGTGGTCAGACGAGATCCTCAAGCAGGCGATCGACGCCGCCCACGACAACGGCGCGAGGGTCACCGCGCACGTGTTCAGCGAGGATGCACTGCCCGGCCTGATCAACGCAGGCATCGACTGCATCGAGCACGGCACCGGGCTGACCGATGACACGGTCGAGCTGATGGTCGAACACGGCACCGCGTTGGTCCCCACGCTGATCAACATCGAGAACTTCCCTGGCATCGCCGACGGCGCCGCCAAGTTCCCGGCCTACGCCCGGCACATGCGGGACCTCCACGAGCGGTGTTATCCACGGATCGCGGCCGCTCGCGAGGCAGGTGTGCCGATCTATGCCGGCACCGACGCGGGCAGCATGGTCGCGCATGGCCGGATCGCCGACGAGATCGAGGCGCTCAAGGGCATCGGCATGAGCCCGACCGAGGCGCTGGGCGCCGCTTCGTGGGATGCCCGCAAGTGGCTTGGCCGGCCGAGCCTCGAGCACGGGGCCAGTGCCGACTTGGTCTGCTACGCCGAGGATCCGCGGTCGGGTGCCGAGGCAGTCAACCACCCGGATGCAGTGATCCTGCGGGGCCGGGTTTTCTAGCCGTACTGGCCGAAGCCCCAATCCAGCAGGCCGATCGCCTGGCCGTACATATCGCCCGAGCCGTACATCTGCACGACCACGAGGCTGTGACCGTTGCGCTGTGCGGCGCCGACGAAGGTGTGCTGAGCCAGATCGGTATAGCCCGTCTTGCCGATCAGCGTGCCGGGATAGCGCTGCAGCAGCTCGTTCTGGTTGGTGATCTTCTTCGGCCCGTCGTCGGTGGGGAACAGCGACGACGGTTGACGCACGATCGCGGCGAGAGCCGGGTACCGGAGCGCGGCGCGGTAGATCACCGCCAGATCGAACGGCGTCGTGACGGACTCCATCCCTGGACCGTCCAAACCCGATGGTGAGGAGGCGTGCGTGTTGCGCGCGCCAATCGAGACCGCCTTGGCGTTCATTTTCGCGACCGCGGCCTGATAGCCGCCGAGTCCCTCTGCCAGCGTGTTCGCGGCATCGTTGCCGGATACCAGCATCAGACCGTCGAGCAGCTGACGCACGGTATAGGCCCGACCCTCCTTCACCCCGACACACGAGCACTCCACGTCCGTGTTCGCGGGTGTCGCGGCGATCACCGTGTTGAGCGGAAGCTGGTCCAGCACAACCATCGCGAGCAGCGCCTTGATGGTGCTGGCCGGTGCGTGCGGCTCATATGGGTTGCGGGAAGCCAGAATTCGTCCGTTGTCCAGATCGGCCAGCAGCCAGGCCTGTGCCGGACCCTGCGGGATGTCCACCGCACCTGCGGGTTGGATGCCGGGCTCGGCCCACACTGGGGGAGCGATCAATACGGCCGCGGACAGCGTGATGCTCAACGCGGCCAACAACTTTCGCACGGGCGCCGAGCCTACTGAGCGCGCTCGCCGATGAGGTCTCGGATGAGTTGCGATTGAGCAACTTAAAGTGAGCCGATGCCTGCTCTCGGGTCCTGAGCGAAACCCCAGTCCAACAGGCTGGCGGCCTGATCCCAGTACGTCGGACCGCCCTCTTTGATCAGCCCGTACATCATCGCGATCACCAGTCGGCGTCCGCCTCGGTCAGCGGCGGCGACGAACGTCTTCCTGGCGGCATCGGTGAAACCGGTCTTGCCGCCGATGGTGCCGGGGTAGCGGTGCAGCAACTCGTCCTCATTCACCAGTGGCTTCTCGCCCGCGTCGGTCGGGAACATGGCCACAGGTTGCGACGTGATTTGGGCGAACATCGGATTGGCCATCGCGGCGCGGAAGATGATGGCCAGGTCCCTGGGTGTGGTGGACCCCGAGCCAGCCGGTCCGTCCAGCCCCGACGGTGTTGAAGCGTGCGTGTTCATCGCGCCGATGGACGCCGCTTTGCCGTTCATCTTCGCCACCGCGGTGTCATAGCCGCCGATCATGTCGGCGAGCGCATTGGCGGCGTCGTTGCCCGACATCAGTAGCACCGCATCGAGAAGCTCGCGCGCCGTGTAGGTGCGACCCGGTTTGATGCCCGCGCAGCTGCACTCGACATGTGTGTCGGCATCCGTGCCGACGACGGTCGCATCCAGGCTGGGTAACTCGTCCAGCGCGGTGAGCGCCAGCAGCGTCTTGATCGTGCTCGCAGGCGGATGGGCGACATCCATCTCGCGGCCGGCCAAAACCTGACCGGTGTCCATATCGGCAACAATCCACGCGGGAGCGGGGCCTTCAGGAATCGGCACGCTGCCGACGGGCTGGATGTCCGCATCGGCCCACGCGATCGGCGTTGCGGACAGCAGGACCAGACTCAGGCATGCGGCGATAACCGCGACGAACCTCCCCATGGGATCTGCAGCCTAACGGCGCACCTGATCGTGTTCAATCGACGCATGTTGAGCCTGGAGGAGATTTCGGACCGATTCGAGATTCAGCAGCTGCTGATCGACTATTCGACCGCGATCGACAAACGACAATTCGACGACCTCGACCGCGTGTTCACACGGGACGCCTACATCGACTACCGGGCCATGGGCGGCATCGACGGCCGCTTTCCCGAGGTGAAGGCCTGGCTGGCGGAAACACTGCCGAAGATCTTCCAGGCGCACGCCCACATGCTGGGCAACTTCGACGTGCGAATCGAGGGCGACACGGCGATATCCCGCACTTTCTGCTTCAACCCGATGGTGTTCGCCGGGGAGAAGAATCAGATCATGCTTTGCGGGCTGTGGTACGACGACGAGTTCGTCCGCACGGCAGAAGGCTGGCGGATGAACCGCCGCGTCGAAGACAAGTGCTTCGACAAGCTGCTGTAGCGCCGTCAGCCGCGCCGGCCGATGAACAGGTAACGCGGCATCGGCTTCTCGTCGATCCGGTGCTGCTCGACCTGCAGACCCGAATTCTGAAGGGCTGCAGCGATTTCGCCGGCAGGGCGAATGGTGAAGCCGTGCGGTGTGAACGGCAGCTGGGCCATCACTTCCGGATCGCCGATCCCGATCACCGCACGTCCGCCCGGACGCAGCACGCGCGCGAGTTCCGCGCAGGCCGCATCGAGTTCGGAGATGAAGTACACGGTGTTGACGGTGATGAGTGCGTCCACCGAACCGTCGTCGAGCGGAAGCTCTGTGAGCGAGCCGCGCGACAGTCGCAATCGGCTGTCGCTGCCGAACTTCGACTTGGCCCTGTGCAACATGTCATCGGCGATCTCGATGCCGTGGACGACGCCGTCGTCGCCGATGCGGTCCAACAGCAGTTGCAGGCCGACACCGCCGCCGAAACCGATGTCCGCGGCGACGCCGCCGCGCTCGATCTTCGCAGCGTCGACGGCGGCGGCGATGACCTTCTCGTTTCCTCGGTTGAGTGCACGTGCGACGAATGGGCTGAAGATGCCGTGGGGCCGGCCGAGCTGCCCGGCCACCGTGGACAACAACCGATCACGGATAGACGTCATGCCTATAAGGATGCCGGGCTCAACTAATCACGCGGCGCGCTGCCTTCCCGATTGCGTCCCGTAGCCGGGGAGAGACGTACACCGAGACGAACATGTTGAAGATGTCCTCGCGCAACCGGGTCAGCTTCGAGCTGGTGATACGCCAGTGGCCGTCGGTCTTCTCGTAGGTCTCGTGGTAGTGGCCGTAGCCACGCAGGTTCACGCCGGGCGCCAGCCGGACCACATCCTCGAGCGCCCAGATGCCGCGCGCCGTCGTCGCAGACGTCAACTCGATTTCCGGCGCGTGCACCTGGTGGGCGGTGGCACGGTTTCCGAGACTCTTGCTGGTGAAGGCGACGAATTCGTCGGCGCCGCGGATCACCTTGCCGCCCGCTTGCGAGGTGTCGCTGAGGAAGTCGTCGGTGAAGATCCCGCGCCACGCCGTCCAGTCCTTCGTGTCGAGATAGCGGCAATACCGGGCCTTCAGTTGCTTAATGGCCTCGATCTCCAGCAGGGTGGCGGCGTCATCCATCTCGTGAGCGTGACACTTGCACCAGAAGTTGTAAAGGTCCGCTACGGGCCCTCGACCGCGATTTTCACCGGTAGGGCCTGTTCTGGCACAATGGGCGGCTGTCTGCCCCGCGACTACGGCTGCGCGGCGGTCACACACGTAAGGCAAAACCGGATTCGGGCAATCCGCCCGAGATCGCTGAATTGCAGCGTGGCAACCACAGGAGAATCGCTTCATCATGGCTGTCAAGATCAAGCTCACCCGGCTTGGCAAGATCCGCAATCCCCAGTACCGCATCGCCGTCGCCGACGCGCGCACCCGCCGCGACGGCCGCTCCATCGAGGTCATCGGCCGCTACCACCCGAAGGAAGAGCCGAGCCTCATCGAGATCGACTCGGAGCGGGCGCAGTACTGGCTCGGTGTCGGCGCGCAGCCGACCGAGCCCGTTCTGCAGCTGCTGAAGATCACCGGCGACTGGCAGAAGTTCAAGGGACTGCCCGGCGCTGAAGGCACCCTGAAGGTCAAGGAGCCCAAGCCCAGCAAGCTGGATCTGTTCAACGCCGCGCTTGCCGAGGCCGACGGGGCACCGTCCGGCGAGGCCACCCAGCCCAAGAAGAAGAAGGCTCCAGCCAAGAAGGCCGCCGAGAAGGCTGAGGCGCCTGCCGAGACCGCGACTGCGGAGGCTGCTGAGGCGCCGGCCGAGACCCCTGAGGCCCCGGCTGAGGCCCCCGAGGCCGCCGCCCCCGAGGCCGCAGAGTCGGCCGAGTCTTCCGAGAGCTGAGCGCGACCATGAGCACCGCCGTCGTCGACGCCGTCGAGCACCTGGTCCGCGGGATCGTGGACAACCCCGACGAGGTCCGGGTCGACATGGTGACCAGCCGCCGCGGGCGCACCGTCGAGGTGCATGTGCACCCCGACGACCTCGGCAAGGTCATCGGCCGGGGTGGCCGCACCGCTACCGCACTGCGCACGCTGGTCGCCGGCATCGGCGGCCGTGGCATCCGCGTCGACGTGGTGGACACCGACCAGTAGCGGTCGGCATATGGACCTGGTAGTCGGGCGGGTCGTCAGGGCACACGGCGTCACCGGCGAGGTCGTCGTCGATATCCGCACCGATGACCCCGACACCCGCTTCGCGCCGGGTACCACGTTGCGTGCCAAGCCGCCCCGCGGCGGGCCCGAACGCGACTACGTCGTCGATTCGGCTCGCGAGCACAGCGGACGGCTGTTGGTGCGGCTGGACGGGGTGGCTGACCGCAACGCTGCTGAGGCGTTGAAGGGGACCGTGTTCCTAGTCGACACCGCGGACCTGCCACCGATCGAGGATCCCGACGAGTTCTACGACCACCAGCTCGAGGGCTTGCGGGTCGTGACGACGGAGGGGCGGCTAGTCGGCAACGTCGCCGAAGTTCTGCACACCGCGGCGGGGGAGCTGTTGTCGGTGATATCGGAGACGGGTGCGGAAGTGTTGGTGCCGTTCGTGAGCGCCATCGTGACATCGGTGTCGCTGCAGGACCAGACGATCGAGATCGACCCACCCGAGGGTCTGCTGGAGCTGGGCTGAGGCTGATCATGCGAATAGACGTTGTCACGATCTTTCCGGACTATCTGGATCCGCTGCGACAGTCGTTGCCGGGCAAGGCGATTGACTCAGGGATCGTGCAACTCGCGGTGCACGATTTGCGTCGGTGGACCCACGACGTGCACAAGTCGGTGGACGACTCGCCCTACGGTGGTGGCCCCGGCATGGTGATGAAGGCGCCCGTATGGGGCGAAGCGCTCGACGAAATCTGTTCGGACGAAACACTTCTGATCGTCCCCACGCCGGCGGGCCGGTTGTTCGGCCAGGCCGACGCGCAACAGTGGAGCACCGAGAAACACCTGGTGTTCGCATGTGGGCGCTACGAAGGCATCGACCAACGCGTCGTCGACGACGCGGCCAGCCGTATGCGGGTCGAAGAAGTCTCGATCGGCGACTACGTGTTGCCCGGGGGCGAATCGGCCGCCCTGGTGATGATCGAGGCGATCGTGCGGCTGCTGCCCGATGTGCTCGGCAATCCCGCTTCACACCAAGATGATTCGCATTCGAACGGGTTGTTGGAGGGGCCGAGCTACACCAGGCCGCCGAGCTGGCGGGGTCTCGACGTGCCCGAGGTGCTGCTGTCGGGTGACCACGCCAAGGTCGTGGCGTGGCGGCATGAACAGGGCCTGCAGCGCACCCGCGACCGCCGCCCCGATCTGTTGGATTAGATCCGGCCGCCGGGGAACATCGTCTTAACGGCCTGGGTGATGGTGTTGCGGGTGGTGACGTCGTCGGCTGGCTGCATGGACGCGATTGCCATGACATACCGACGGTCCGGCCCGATCACGCCGGTCGACCAATGCACCCAGTTGCCGCCGTTCCAGCAGCAAAACCACCCCTGCTTAACGGCCACCGGCTCGGCGTACAGCCCCTCGGGGATGCCGAACCGCTGTGGATAGACGCCTCCGGGCACCGTGCCGTCGGGCGCAGTCGGCGTCGATGCCGCCAAATTCGCCATAATGATGCTGGTCCGCTCCGGCGGCAATCCGCCGCTGCCCGACAGCAGCTTGTCGTAGTACTGGACGAGGTCGCCGGTCGTGCTCAAGGTGTTGAACCAGCGCCCGTTATAGGGCGTCGTAGTAGCACCCAACCCGTACCGCGCGGTGACCCGCGAAACGATTGCGCTGCCGCCACTGCGGTTCCAGAACACTTCGGCGGCGCTGTCGTCCGATGACCGCAGCATGGCGTCGAGCGCTGTCCGGTCGGCGGGGGAGAGTTGAGTCTGCCCCCTGGATTCCTGAAGCAGCAGGTCGTCCGCGATGAACAGCTTGACCACCGAGGCGATCGGCATTGCTTCGTTGTTGCCGTTGGTGACGATCTGCCCCGTGTTGCGGTCAAGGATGGTGGTCGTGATGTCGGCTCCGGCCTTCGCGGCTTCTGCCGTGGCCTGCTTGGCCCTGGCGTCCAGGCCGGCGAAGGCAGCGGCCGGTTCGTCGGGCGGGGCTTCGGGCAGTGGCGCCTTCGTGCCCATCGGGGCGACGACGGTCAGCTGCGGGCCTGCTGGCTCCGGTGGCGTCCCGTAGACCTTGGCTTCGCAACCGGAGGCAAACGGGACCGCAATGATGACGGCTGCGGTCGCCGTGACCAAATTCGACGGCCGCCGTCGCATGGTCCTCCCTCACGTATTTCCGGCCCGGAATCAGGGTTGCCGCACCGCGCCTGCCGGTGGTTTCAGCCTAACGGTTGAGTGCCCGCACCGCCTGCCTACGGTTCTCCAGCGTTTCGCGGATTCGTCCGGCGGCGATTTCACCGGATTTCAGAGATTGAGGCCCATCTGGCACAATTGAGCAGTTGTCCGCGTGGGCCGATCAGCGCCCGCTGCGAGACTCCCAGATACGCCCGATAGATCGGCTCGGCGACGCGCGACACCCGCGACCATGCCAACAGCCGCCAACAGCAAGGAAGTGTCACCGATGAACACGCTGGACTTCGTCGATAAGGCGTCGCTGCGCGACGACATCCCGGACTTCGGCCCCGGCGACACCGTCAACGTGCACGTCAAGGTCATCGAGGGCTCCAAGGAACGCATCCAGGTGTTCAAGGGTGTCGTCCTTCGCCGGCAGGGCGGCGGCGTCCGCGAGACCTTCACCGTGCGCAAGGAAAGCTACGGCGTCGGCGTCGAGCGGACCTTCCCGGTGCATTCGCCGAACATCGACCACATCGACGTCGTCACCCGTGGTGACGTGCGCCGCGCCAAGCTGTACTACCTGCGCGAACTGCGTGGCAAGAAGGCCAAGATCAAGGAAAAGCGCTGACTTCGTTTCCGGCTGTCGACCCGACTCAGGCCTGATCCTTGGAGAGCGCGCCACGCGGCGGCAAGCATCGCGCTGGCTACTCTGATGCGGTGACCGACGCCACGGACCCTGAGGACTCGATTACCGACGACCCGCCCGAGACCGCCGATACGGTCACCGACGAAAAGACCGACGAACCCAAGAAGCGCGGCGCGCTGCGGGAAGCGGCGATCCTCGTCACCATCGCGGTGGTCCTGTACTACGTCATGCTGACGTTCGTCGCGCGGCCGTACCTCATCCCATCCGAGTCGATGGAGCCCACGCTGCACGGTTGCAGCGGGTGCACGGGCGACCGGATCATGGTCGACAAACTCACCTACCGGTTCGGCTCGCCGGAGCCCGGCGACGTGATCGTGTTCAAGGGCCCGCCCAACTGGAATGTCGGCTACAAGTCGATCCGCTCGAAGAACACGGCCGTGCGCTTTGTGCAGAACGCGCTTTCGTTCGTCGGCTTCGTCCCGCCCGACGAGAACGACCTGGTCAAACGCGTGATCGCGGTGGGCGGACAGACCGTCGAATGCCGCGCCGATACCGGTCTCACGGTGGACGGCAAGAAGCTCAACGAGCCGTACCTCGACCCGGCCACGATGATGGCCGACCCGGCGGTGTACCCCTGCCTGGGCAATGAGTTCGGCCCGGTGAAGGTGCCCGACGGGCGGCTGTGGGTGATGGGCGACAACCGGACCCATTCGGCCGATTCGCGGGCACATTGCGGCAACCTGCCCGCCGATGCCCAGCGCGGGCTGTTGTGCACGGGCGACCCGAACCCCGGGACGGTGCCGGTAGACAATGTCATTGGAAAGGCACGGTTCATCGCCTGGCCGCCGTCGCGGTGGGGTGGAGTCCACGCGGTGGACCCGCAGACTCAATAGGGGAGTTGCTCTTGCCGGCGACATGGCCTCCGCGAACCGTGATCCGGAAGTCTTCAGGCCTGCGCACCCTGGAGTCCGCACTGTATCGGGGCGGACTGGGCCCGGTGGCGGGCGTCGACGAGGTGGGCCGCGGCGCGTGCGCTGGGCCGCTGGTGGTGGCCGCATGTGTGCTCGGGCCGAACCGGCTGGAGAGCCTGGCCGCGCTCGACGACTCCAAGAAACTCAACGAGAAGGAGCGTGAGCGGCTGTTTCCGTTGATTCGTCGCTACGCGCTGGCCTATCACGTGGTGTTCATCCCGTCGGTCGAGGTGGATCGCCGAGGTGTGCACGTCGCGAATATCGAGGGCATGCGGCGTGCGGTTGCCGGCCTGTCGGTGCGGCCCGGCTACGTGTTGTCGGACGGGTTCCGGGTGCCGGGCCTGCCGATGCCGTCGCTGCCGGTGGTCGGCGGGGATGCGGCCGCGGCCTGCATCGCGGCGGCCAGTGTGGTGGCCAAGGTGAGCCGTGACCGGCTGATGGTCAAGATGGAAGCCGAACATCCGGGGTACGGATTCGCCGAGCACAAGGGCTACAGCACCCCGGCGCACAGTGCGGCGCTGGCCGAGCTCGGCCCGTGCAGCCAACACAGGTACTCGTTCATCAATGTGCGACGGCTGGTCGCGGTGGAGGGCGAATTAGTGCCGGAAGGCGCTCTGGACATGGAGCCCGAGCAGCAGAGCCAACTCGGGTAGGGGAGAATGGGACCAGATGGACATGAAGGACAGCTGAGCAGATGAGTGCCGAAGATCTCGAGAAGTACGAAACCGAGATGGAGCTCTCGCTCTACCGCGAATACAAGGACATCGTCGGGCAGTTCAGCTATGTCGTTGAGACAGAGCGCCGGTTTTACCTGGCCAACAGCGTTGAGCTGGTACCGCGAAACGCCGAGGGCGAGGTCTACTTCGAGCTGCGGCTGGCCGACGCCTGGGTGTGGGACATGTACCGGCCTGCGCGGTTCGTCAAGCACGTGCGGGTGATCACGTTCAAGGACGTGAACATCGAAGAGGTGGAAAAGCCCGAACTGCGCCTGCCCGAGTAGTCACTCCGGCCGGCTGAAAGCGCCCCTCGGAATCGTCAACGGCAGATCGACCGAGCTGAGCAGACCCGGTTCCGCCTCGACGACATACGGCACCGCGTTCACGACGCGCATCGCGGTGGCAACCATCGCGCCTGCCCCAGACGTCATACCCTCGATGCCGGCCTTTTTGCGGTCCCGAAGCGTCGCGTCGATTGTGCAGTCGATATCCGGTGTACCGGTGATCACCACGCGATAACCGAGGGCGTTCGGAAGCGTCGGCCAGTCGGGTGCGACGTCGGGAGCCAGCCGGGTGACGTGTTCGATGATGATGGCCTCGCGCCCGTCGACCACACCGATCGCCTGCATCCGCAATGCACCGCAGGTCCCGGCTTCCACGGTGCCCATCGCAACTTCCAGCGTTCGATTCGTCACCGCGCGATCGAACGTCTCTCGCACCTCCTGAATCTCGACGCCGAGGGCGTCGGCGACCAAGCGGAGCTGTCCTTGCCACTCACCCGCAATGGCGCCCGGCATGCTGATCCAGGGCTCGTACTCCAGTGGACGGCCGAATCCCAACGCATCGCTCATGATGTCGGGCACGCCGTAGTCGTCGTACATGCCGATCTCGTAAGAGTGGATCTTCTCGATCTGTGACGACTGCGTGGTCAGCACCAGAGGCAGGTAGTCGGCGGCGAACCCCGGTTCGATGCCCGACGCGTACAGCGACGCCTGGCCTTCCTTTGCGGCTGCGACGAGCTGGTCCCGCCATTCGGCCGGCTCATAGGCATGCGGGTTGACCAGTCGCGTGGTGCTCGTTGTCACCACATTGATTCCCGCGCTGAGCAGCTTCACGTAATCGGGGATCGCCAGGGCGTCGCGTTCGGGACCACTCGCCGCATAGACGACGCAGTCGGGCTTGAGGGCGATCAGGGCGTCGGCATCGTTGCTGGCGGCAAGGCCGATGGGGTCGCCGTTGGCGAGATCACCGGCATCCTTGCCGTTCTTCTCCGGCGAGTGCACCCACACCCCGACGAGATCGAGATTCGGCCGTTGGTGGATGGCGCGGATCGCGATCGAGCCGATGCCGCCCGTCGACCAGACCACAACACGGTGCTTACCTTGCGTCACTGCTCCTCCTCGATCGCTTACCGGTAGAACGGTCCTGGCTTACCCGCCAGCTCCAAATCGCCCATCCATGTCGCAATGACCGCCGACGGCCGGCGGTTGTCGTCTGGCCGGGCGCCGGTTCGAGCAGCTGCTCGTGACTGATGCGGAACACGGCCACGGGTCAAGCCCCCTTAGCCGTAGCGATATGTGATACCTAATGTTTGATCCGCAAATTAGCAGGAGAGTGCAGGGCGGTCAAGGATCGATGTGGAACTAACATTAGGTTAGAGTCGAGGCTGCCGTTCGGAGTGAGGAGATGGTCCATGGCATCACCTGTGAAACCTCTCCGAACCGTCGTATGGTCCACCGGTGGGGTCGGCACGATCGCGATCGATGCGATACGTCGGCGTCCCGATCTCGAACTGGTAGGCGTATGGGTTCATTCGCCCGACAAGGACGGCAGAGACGTCGGTGAGCTGACCGGCGGCGGCTGTATTGGGCTGGCGGCCACCAACGATGCTGCCGCGCTCATCGCGCTGGCACCCGACTGCGTGGTCTATGCCGCGAGCGGGCCTGAGCGTGACGGCGGCGCGGTGCCGGATTACGTGCGGCTACTGGAGGCAGGTATCAACGTCGTATCGACGTCGTCCACGAGTCTCGTGTACCCGCCGTCGTACTACGCACCGGACTGGCTGGCTCAGCTGGAGGCAGCGGCCAAAGCGGGTAACGCATCCTTCTACGCCTCGGGCATATTCCCGGGCTTCGCCTCCGACCAGCTTGCGCTGCTGATGACGACGCAGTCCAAACAGATTCGAACCATCACGGCCACCGAGATCGCACTGAACGATCACTATCCGGTCGCGGACGTGATGATGGACGGCATGGGCTTCGGACGCGCGCTCGACTTCAAGCCGATGCTCAAGACGCCTGGGTTTATCGAGCTGGCCTGGAAGGCGCCGATCCATCTCATCGCGCAAGGCCTCGGGGTCGAGGTGGAGGAGGTGCGTGGCACCCTCGACCGTCAGTTGACCGACAGGGACATCGAGGTCGCATTCGGCACAATCAAGGCGGATACCTGCGGTGCAGTGCGCACACGCGCGGCCGGCGTGGTCAATGGCAGGGAGGCGATCGTCATCGAGCACATCATCCGAATGTCGCGTGATGTCGCCCCTGACTGGCCGACCTCGGAGTTCGACGCAACCTATCGGGTCGACATCGAAGGCGATCCCGATGTCCACTGCGCGATGAATCTCGGGGAAGCCGAGGGCCACGGTGCGGGCCACGCCGCCATGGCGGCCACCGCGATGCGGGTCGTCAACGCGGTCCCATACGTCGTCGACGCGCCGCCGGGATTGCTGAGTTCGCTGGACATTCCGACGACCCTCCCGCGGCACGTCTTCGACTGGGTGCCGCACGGGTGAGTGGCGCTTCCGCATCGGGCGACGGAATTGGTGATGGATTGAACGAACTGATATCGACCAAGAGGATGGGGCAGTGACCGGCACGAATGCTGTTGATCTGTACTACGATCCGTTTGATTTCGGTATCGACGACAACCCGTATCCGATCTGGAAGCGGCTGCGCGACGATGCTCCTCTCTACTACAACGAGAAGTTCAACTTCTATGCACTGAGTCGCTACGAGGATGTCTCTCGGGAGCTTCCGAACTTTCAGACTTACCGTTCGGGACGCGGGACGACGATGGACATCATCATGAGTGGTCTCGAGGTTCCGCCCGGCGTCATCTTGTTCGAGGATCCGCCGCTTCACGATCTGCACAGGCGTTTGCTCTCAAAGGTTTTCACACCACGCAGGATGGAGGCGATCGAACCGCTGACGCGGCAGTACTGCGCGCGCGCTCTCGACCCCTTGATCGGATCGGGCAGGTTCGACTTCATCGAGGATCTCGGCGCGCAGATTCCCATGCGCACGATTGGCTACCTGCTCGGCATTCCGGAAGGAGATCAGGAGCAGATTCGGGATAAGACCGGACGAGCCCTCGGGCTGAAGGAAGGCACGTTCAAGACCGTCACCGCAGACGCGTTCGAGAACAGCTACCAACTGTTCGCCGAGTACATCGACTGGCGTGCCGAACACCCCTCCGACGACCTGATGACGCAATTGCTCAATGCGGAGATCGAAGAGGATGGTGTTCTTCGGCCACTTACCCGGACCGAGGTGCTTACCTACACCAGCATGATCGCCGGCGCAGGCAACGAGACAACCACGCGGCTGATCGGCTTCATCGGCCAACTGCTCTCCGAGCACCCCGACCAACGACGTCAACTGGTCGACGACGTCTCCCTCATCCCTCGGGCCATCGAAGAGGTATTGCGATACGAGGCGCCGTCTCCGGTGCAGGCGAGGTACGTCGCCCATGACACCGAATGTCGCGGCGAGACGATTCCCGAAGGATCGGTGATGTTGTTGCTCAACGGTTCTGCCAACCGTGACGAGCGGCACTTCCCCGACGGGGAGCGTTTCGACATCCACCGCGCCGGTGGACATCTGTCCTTCGGACAAGGCCTGCACTTCTGTCTCGGTTCTGCGCTGGCGCGGATGCAGGCACGGGTGGCGCTCGAGGAGATCCTCAAACGATGGCCGGAATGGCAAGTCGATTACGACAACGCCGCGATGGCGCACACCTCGAGTGTGCGTGGCTGGGGGAAATTGCCCGTCGTCACGGGCTAGCGCGTCTCCGCCACTCCACGCAGCAGTGTGTCGCGAACTTGAACAAGCGATGCGCTGGTGCCGATGTCGCGCACAATGTTCTCGGGCAGCCACTGTAGGCCGATGACGCAACGCGCCAGCATCTCCTTCGGCGCATCGTTGATACCGATGGTGCCCGATTGGATGCCTTGGGTAAGAAGGTTTTTGGTCTGCCGGAGGCGAGTGGGGAACTCGACGCTCGGATTCGTGGCGTTGGGCGGGATCTGGCGCATCCACGCGAGCTGGATGCGGAACTCATCCCCGAACCGCGCCAGCGCATTGATGTTGATCCAACTCAACGCGTCCAGCTTCTCGATCGGTGACGACTTCGAGCGAAGGACCTCCCGCGAACCTTCTTCTGTTTTCTCGCCGAAGGTACCCATGATGGAGGACAGCAATTCGTCTTTCGAACCGATCAACCGGAATACGGTGCCGTGGCCGATGCCGGCGGCCGCCGCGATATCGCGCATAGTGGTGCCCTCATAGCCGCGGCGACCGAACTCCGCGCGCGCGACCGCTCGGATGTGGGCTGCCTTGTCGCCGGGCTCGGACTCCTTGGCCCAACCCTGGATGGCCCGATCGGCGGCAATGAATGCGGCCGACTGACTTAGTTCGGTATCCGATGGCCGATCGGCGGCAAGACCTTCCATCATGATCCGGCACAGCAACGTCGCCACCCGATCCGTTACGGCGTTGTGCCGCACCACATCGAGACCGACTTGCAGCATTGTCTGCGAGATGCGGTCGGCGAGGATACGCAGGTCAACGTCCGATCGGAGGTAGCCGCCCCACCTCCCGGCGCGCAAGGTCTGGTACATCGCCTCGAGGACCGCGGCAGGCCGGCGCTGGGTCCATGCGATCAGGTCGGGATTCGAGCTGGGTGTTTCGTACATGGAGATTTGTATCGCAGCGCGATGCGCCACCGCACATTGTGCGATCGCCGTGCCCAGCGCTGAGATCTGTGTGAATCCCGGACGTGAGGACGGGTCGTCGAGAGTCGCCAGTGCTCGGTCGGCGACGCGATCAAGGTCGTCGTGGTAGCGGCGGAGGAGCTCGACCAGAAGCGCTTCCTTGGAATCGAAATGGTGGTACAGGCTGCCTGTCTGGATCCCCGCGGCCTTGGCGATGTCGTGCATCGACGTACGAAGGCCCGACGTCGCGATCAGAGACGCCGCCGTCTCCAGAACCTCAGCGCGGCGCGTCCCGTCGTCGTGGGCATTCCCCGGTTTGGGCGCACTCGTCGACACCGCCACCCCGGACTCCCGTCATTCCCGTACTCAAAACTCTAGCCTTTGCGCTATCTGGGTTGGTTCGGCACGCCAGGGAACAACTGCCCTTCCGGACCTGAAGTCACATAACCCGTCTGCTTTGTTGCCAGGTGCGGCGCAAAAACGGCGCCGTAGAGCACGTTTCCGATGACGATGACAGACACAATGGAAACCACTGCCGACTGGAAACGTGTCTTAGAGACTTTGTCGGCCCACATCTCGATGACGTTGCGCCCCTGCGAATCTGTGCGGCCGAGCAGGTAGGTGAAGACCATCATCTGTATCCCCATTGCGATGGCGTCGTAGATGGGGTACTGGTGCAGGGTCCCCTCGAACAGCCCGAGCCCGGGAATCACGTACGCGTAGTAGAAGACACCAAGGCGAGCGCCCAATCCGGCATTGAACAGCAACGCCCAGCAGAAGCCGACGATGAGCCCAGTAGTGAGCAGGGTGGTCGGCCTTGGCCAGCCGAAGCGTGCGCTGAGCCGCCGCCCGAGCGCGGCACCGGTGACGGCAGGAATGCAGAAGTAGCCGATGTAGCCCAATGGCACCGACGAGGGCAGCCCGCCCCATGTCATGTTCAGCGGCCACCACGACGGCATACGTGGAAGCGCGGGCGGGAACTGCGCGTACATCGCCCAGTCGTAAGGAGCCTCGATCCACGAGAACGAGATCGCCGAAATACAAAGGAGCAACAGCGGATGAATGCGTCCGCGACGAACGCTCAGGTAAATCCCGGCGGCGGTGAACACGATGCCGCTGATCCAGCCGAACGTATTGGCCGCTGCCAACAGCGGCGTGAGCTCGCTGTTCATCGATCGCGCTCCTCGCCCGAAGTTCCCCGCGCTTCTGGATCGAAGTAAAGAACCAGCCCGAATATCACGATGATCAGCCCGAACAGCGTACCGAGCATGATGAGTTGGCCCACGGCATTGCCCTCCACTCCGATTTGCAATAGTAGACACTAGTCCAGAGACAGACCAAACGTTAGGTATCAGGTCTTCCGTCGGCTTCCATCACATGATCAGACTGATGATGGGAATCCCGCGCTTCGGCGCGTTGCGGGATTGGCCAACCCAGTCAGACTGACAACCGCTTCCCGAGCACGGCGACGCCAGGGCCTTCGAGCTGGCCCAGTACGCCGACACGACCGGTGGCTGCCATCATCAGGAGCGCTGCCGGCCCGTGGATCTCGGCTCCGGTTCCCCACGATCTGCCAATGTCCGTGCTGTGGAGCGCAATTCCGCGTAGGCGGCCGCGGGGGACGAATCCGAGCGGCCGGGGGCCGGTCAAGAAGTCCAGCGCCCACCCCACCTGCTCGTCATCGGGACGAAAGGGCAAGCCGAGGGGAATTTGGATATCGCCACCGTGCACCAGGACGTCGGTCAGCCCGGAAAGTGGTCCGGTGACAGGCGGATTCAACCGGTGATCGGCGCGTTGACGCAGGGTCCGCGCAATGTCGGTTGCCGGCGTGCGGGCACGGCGTCGCGCGAGTTCGTCGATTGCCTGGTTGAATCCGCCGTACCGAATTGCTGCCCGCTGGAACGTCCAGAAGCTGTCGGCGAAGACACTGACCAGGTGGGCGGCTACCGTCTTGACGTCCCACCCTGCACACAAACTCGGTGTTGCGAGAGCCTCCTCGTCAAGGGTCTCGAGGAGATCAGCGATGCGGCGCCGCTCGGCGGCTACGGCAGCGAATATCTGTTCGCGCTCCATCATCGGCTAGGAGTCGCGGACGCTGATGCCCCGCAAGGTGGTGTCACGAGCCAGAATCAGCGCGTTCCGTATGCCGATCTCTTGAAGTATGTTCTCCGGAATCCACTGCTCACCGATGATGCACCGGGCGAGCACGTCCGCGGCGGGTTTGTCGTTACGTATCTCTCCGGCCCGAATACCTTCGGAGAGTAGGGCTTTCATCTGCCGAATACGCGTCGTGAACGACCACGCCGGGTTGGCGGTATCCGGCGGTGTATGGCGCAGCCACGCCAGTTGAATTCGAAACTCGTCGGGGAACTGGTCGAGTGCGTTGATGTTCAGCCAGCTCAACGCATCAAGCTTTTCGACCGTGGTGGAATCGGTTCGCACGATGTCCGTCCACGCGCCGCCGACCTTGTGTCCGAATTCCAGCATGATCGACATCAGCAGCTCGTCTTTCGAGCCGATGATCCGATACACGGTGCCGGTGCCCAGTCCCGCAGCCGACGCGATATCGCGAATGGTCGTCATCTCGTAGCCGCGGCGGCCGAACTCGGCGCGGGCGACCTCGCGCACGTGAGCGGCCTTGAGATCGCCGTCGTCCTCGGTGTCGACCCAACTCTTGATGACGGCTTCGGCGGCCGCGAATGCGTTCGACTTGTCCAGGTCGGTATCCGAGGGGACGTCGACTGCGAGACCCTCGAGCGTTATCCGGCTTTTCAACGTGGCCAGTTCGTCCGTTGCTGCCTTGTGTCGGATGACGTCCAGACCGACATGCAGCATGCTCTGGCACACGCGGTCGGCGAGGGTGGGAAGGTCAAGGTCGGACCGAATGTAGCCGCTCCAGCGCCCCGCCCGAAGCGTCTGCAACATCGCGGCCTGGATGGTCGACGGCTGGCGCCGTGTCAATTCCATCAGCTCGGGGTCTGAGCTCGGACCCTCGTAGAACGACATCTGCAGGGCGGCCCGATGCTCGACCGCGCAGCGGGCGATCGCACACCCAAGCTCGGTGAACTGTTCGGAGACGGGGCGAGGATCCGGCTTGTCGAGACGTTCTAACGCCAGCTCGCCGACGCGGTCCAGGTCTGCGTGGTAGCGCCTGGTCAACTCGACGAGAATGGCTTCCTTGGATTCGAAGTGATGGTAGAGGCTGCCTGCGAGGATGCCTGCCGCATCGGCGATCTGCTGCAGAGAAGTGCGAAGACCCGACGTCGCGATGACGGAGTTCGCCGTCTTGAGGATCTCGGTGCGCCGCGTGGCGTCGACCGTCGGTTGGTCGGCAACGGCGGTCAGTTTTGTAGCCCGCTGACCCTTCTTACTCGCAGGCCTGCTGCGTTTGGAATTCCGTCCCACGGCGTCGGCATTGGCCATCGTCAACTCCTCCTTCGCCGGTCGCCGTGGTCGACATGCAACTGGGAGCAGATCCTACCGACCGGCGTTTGTACTGCGGTGTTCACGAGGCCGCTCCTTACCTGGTCGTGGGTTCAGGAAAGGCGACCTCGGCGTTGTCGGGCATCGCGCTGATCCCGAGGCGATCGCAGACTTCGAGCACTTCGTCGACGATCGATTCTGGCACGATGAACTTCTCGGTCGCCGATACCTCGTCGAGATGCGCCAGGATGTCCTCGGCGGTCGGTTCGGTCTCCGCGTCGGCCAACCAACCCTCACTGAGCCCCATGAATACGCGCGCGTAGCGCCCGGCACACGCCGAGTAGTTGCGATGGGTGAATTCACAGGCGCGGCTGGCCAGGAACGCTACGAGTGGCACCACCAACTCGGCTCGGATGGCGCGCATGAAGCCCGACTCTCTGAGGAACTTCTCGTCACCGACCGTCTCGGTGACCATCCGCGAAAAGCCGGTGGGCAGGACGGTATTGGAGAGAATTCCGTGTGCCGCGCCCTCAATCGCGATGACGTTGGACAGTCCGACGAGGCCGGTCTTGGCGGCCGCATAGTGCGCTTCCATCGGCTGGCCGAAGTTACCCGCCGACGACGAGATGAACACGAACCGGCCGTACTTCTGTTTCGCCATCACCTTGAATGCGGGCTGGCTGAGGTAAAAGCCCCCATCGAGATGCACCTGCAACATGCGCCGCCAGTCATCGGGGGAGAGCTGGTCGAACGGGATGCTGTTGAAGATGCCCGCATTGCTGACGACGGCGTCCAACCGTCCGAATCCTTCGACGGCCGCATCGACGATGGCCTGCCCGCCTTCGGGGCTGTCCACCGAGTCGTAGGAGGCCACGGCACGTCCGCCGGCCTGCTCGATCTCCGTGACCACCTGGTCGGCGACGGCGGCGTCGGAGCCCTCCCCGCACATGGTGCCGCCGAGATCGTTGACGACGACCGCTGCCCCGCGCCGGGCCAATTCGAGGGCATAGAGTCTGCCGAGCCCGCGACCTGCGCCCGTCACGACAGCGACTTGGTCTTCGTAGTCGATCATGTTGCGCATACTCCAATTTCGCGCCGCCGCTGAAGCTCGATTGAC
>Ga0075364_10000300_pt1 | contig 24079 bp, 22 predicted proteins | sample EndMetdeltDD1764_FD_71517 | JGI IMG/M metagenome (GOLD analysis project Ga0075364, IMG submission 71517) | Populus endosphere microbial communities from Tennessee, USA - Endosphere MetaG P. deltoides DD176-4 | ecosystem: Host-associated > Plants > Roots > Endosphere | place: USA: Tennessee... | reverse complement strand
GGCACCCGCACCACGCACAGCACCGGGCCGAAGATCTCCTCGCGGTAGATGCGCATCGCCGGCGTGACCCGGTCGAACAGGCTGCCGCCGAGGAAGAAGCCGGGTCCGGCCGCGGCCGGATGCGCGCGGCCATCGACCACCAGCTGCGCACCTTCGGCGACGCCGGCGTCGATGTAGCCGCGCACGCGCTCGCGGTGCGCGGCGCTGACCAGCGGGCCCATGTCGAGGTCGTCGCTGCCGGGGCCGATCCGCAGGGCTTCGACCTGCGCCGCAAGTGCGGCGACCAGTGCATCGGCGGTGGCATCACCGACGCAGACCGCGACCGAGATGGCCATGCAGCGCTCGCCGGCCGAGCCGTAGCCTGCGCCGAGCAGGGCCGATGCGGCCGCGGCGATGTCGGCATCGGGCATCACCACCGCGTGGTTCTTGGCCCCGCCCAGCGCCTGCACGCGCTTGCCGGCGGCGCTGCCGCGCGCGTGCAGCGCCTCCGCGATCGGGGTGGAGCCGACGAAGCTGAGCGCCTGCACGCGAGGATCGTCGACCAGCGCCTCGACCGCGACGCGGTCGCCGTGGACCACGTTGAACACGCCGTCGGGCAGGCCGGCTTCCTGCAGCAGCGCGGCCAGATGCAGGGCCGCACTGGGCACGCGCTCGGACGGCTTGAGCACGAAGCTGTTGCCGCAGGCCAGCGCCACCGGCGCCATCCACAGCGGGACCATCACCGGGAAGTTGAACGGGGTGATGCCGGCGACCACGCCCAGCGGCGCGTGCTGGCTCCAGCTGTCGACGCCACGCCCGACCTCGGTCGAGTGCTCGCCCTTGAGCAGGTGCGGGATGCCGCAGGCGAACTCGACCACCTCCAGCCCGCGCGTCACTTCGCCGCGCGCGTCGGACAGGGTCTTGCCGTGCTCGGCGCTGATCGTTGCGGCCAGTGCGTCGGCGTCGCGTTCGATCAGCCCGCGCAGCCTGAACAGCACGCGTGCGCGCTGCAGCGGCGGTGTCGCCGCCCACGCCGGGAAGGCCGCCGCGGCCGCGTCCACCGCGAGATGCACGTCGCCGGCGTCGGCGAGCGGTAACCGCGCACTGACGGCGCCGGTGGCCGGGTTGGTGACCTCGCCGTGGCGGCCGCTGCTGCCGGCGCTGGTCTGGCCGCCGATGTGGTGATGGAGCTGGGTGGTCATGGTGTGTCCCTGGCGTTGGATCCAGCGGGAGTGCGTCCGTGGGGGAGAAGGCGCTGCACGTTCAAAGGCGGGATGAACGCATCACCGGACGCACGCGTGCGAAGGTGGGCACGCCGCATGCCGGCGCCGCGCGTCGGCTGCACCATCTTCTGTCCGATGCTGCATGTGGCCGCGCGTTGCGGTCGCGGCGCTCCGTTGTTCAAGGTGAAGTCCGTGCAGGAGCAGGTTCGGAAAGCTCGCCACCGGGGCGATCCGTGCCAGCCGTGGATGCTGGTCCTGCCCGATGGCGGCCGCTGCTTCCGCCGCAGACCCTCGTCTGCAGGCGACTGCGGGCGCTCCGTCTTCATCAGTGAGACACCGGGCATGGCGATCGCAGCTGCGGCCGCTCCTACAGCGACAGCTGCAGCGCCTCGTTGGCCGGCGTGTAGGGCAGCCCCAGCGCATCGGCGACCGCCCGGTAGGTGACCTTGCCGGCATGGACGTTGAGCCCGTTGCGCAGGTGCACGTCGTCCAGCAGCGCCTGTACCGCGCCCTTGTCTGCCAGCGCGAGCGCGTGCGGCAGGGTGGCGTTGGCCAGGGCGAAGGTGGAGGTGCGGGCGACACCGCCGGGCATGTTGGCCACGCAGTAATGGATGATGCCGTCGACCTCGTAGGTCGGCTCCTGGTGCGTGGTCGGGCGGCTGGTCTCGAAGCAGCCGCCCTGATCGATGGCGACATCGACCAGCACCGAGCCGGGACGCAGCAGCGCCAGCTGCGCGCGGGTGACCAGCTTGGGCGCGGCGGCGCCGGGGATCAGCACCGCGCCGATCACCAGGTCGGTATAGGGCAGGCGCTCCTCGATCGCGTCGCGGGTGGAATAGATCGTGGTCAGGCGGTCGCCGTAGAGCGCGTCGACCTGGCGCAGCCGCTCCAGCGAGCGGTCCAGCACGGTCACGTGCGCGCCCAGGCCCATCGCCATCCGCGCCGCGTTCAGGCCGACGCTGCCGGCGCCGATCACCATCACTTCGGCCGGCTTCACCCCGGGCACGCCGCCGAGCAGGATGCCCGAGCCGCCCTGGGCCTTCTCCAGCGCATGCGCGCCGGCCTGGATCGCCATGCGCCCGGCGACCTCGCTCATCGGCGCCAGCAGCGGCAGGGTGCCGTGGTCGTCGGTCACCGTTTCGAACGCGATCGCGGTGCAGCCGGACGTCACCAGCGCCGCGGCCTGGTCCGGATCGGGCGCCAGATGCAGGTAGGCGTACAGCACCTGGCCCGGGCGCAGCATGGCGCACTCGGCCGGCTGCGGCTCCTTGACCTTGATGATCAGCTCGGCCCGCGCGTAGACCTCGGCCGCGTCGTCGACGATCTGCGCGCCGGCCGATTCGTAGATGTCGTCGCCGATGCCGATGCCGGCGGCGGCACCGCGCTGCAGCAGCACCTGGTGGCCGCGCGCGGACAGTTCACGCACGCCCGCGGGCGTCAGGCCGACGCGGTACTCGTGGTTCTTGATCTCTTTCGGAACGCCGATCAGCATGGGGTTCTCCCTTTCGATGCGATGTCGCTGTCTGGATGTGGCTGGTGGGCGCATGCAGCAGGCGCGACCGCGGCCGCCATCGATGCGTCATCGGGCATGGTGGTCGCGGCTGGGGCCGCTCCTACAGACGCTCCAGCAACTCGCGCAGCATGGCGAAGATGCTGTCGATGTGCTGTCGTTCCACGATCAGCGGCGGCGACAGCGCCACCGTGTCGCCGGTCACCCGCACCAGCAGGCCGCGCTGGAACGCGCGTTCCAGCACCTGGTAGCCGCGCGCGCCGGGTGCGCCGTCCTGCGGCGCCAGCTCGACCGCGCCGATCAGGCCGTAGTTGCGGATGTCGACCACATGCGGCAGGCCGCGCAGCGCGTGGATGCCGTCCTGCCAGTACGTCTCCAGTTCCAGCGCCTTGTCGAACAGGCCTTCTTCCTCATAGGTATCCAGCGTCGCCAGCGCGGCGGCGCAGGCCAGCGGGTGGCCGGTGTAGGTGTAGCCGTGGAACAGGTCGATCGCGCCGGCGGGGCCGGTCATGAAGGCATCGTGGACCGCGTCGGAAACGAACACCGCGCCCATCGGCACGCAGCCGTTGGTCAGGCCCTTGGCCGTGGTCATCAGGTCCGGGGTGACGCCGAAACGCTGCGCGGCGAAGGCGTTGCCGACGCGGCCGAAGCCGGTGATCACTTCGTCGAAGATCAGCAGGATGCCGTGCCGGTCGCAGATCTCGCGGATCCGCTGCAGGTAGCCCGGCGGTGGCAGGATCACGCCGGCCGAACCGGAGATCGGCTCGATGATCACCGCGGCGATGGTGGAGGCGTCGTGCAGCTGCACCAGCCGTTCCAGGTCCTCGGCCAGTTCGATGCCGTGCTCCGGCAGCCCCTTGCTGAAGGCGTTGCGCTGCAGATCCAGCGTGTGGCGCAGGTGGTCCACCGCCGGCAGGCCGGGGCCGAACCACTTGCGGTTGTTGGGCAGGCCACCGACCGAGATGCCGCCGAAGCCGACGCCGTGATAGCCCTTCTCGCGGCCGATCAGGCGCACGCGCTGGCCCTCGCCGCAGGCACGGTGGTAGGCCAGCGCGATCTTCAGCGCGGTGTCGACCGATTCCGATCCGGAGTTGGTGAAGCACACGTGGTCCAGCGGCCGCGGCGCGATCGCCTTCAGCCGCTCGGCCAGGATGAAGGGCAGCGGCGAGCCCATCTGGAAGTTCGGCGCGAAGTCGAGCGTGGCGACCTGCTTCGCGATGGCCTCGACGATGCGCGGCCGCGCATGGCCGGCGTTGCAGCACCACAGGCCGGCGGTGGCGTCGAGGATCTGCCGCCCGTCCACGTCGCGGTAATGCATGCCTTCGGCGCTGGCCAGCAGGCGCGGCGCCGCCTTGAACTGCCGGTTGGCGGTGAACGGCATCCAGAACGCATCCAGCGAGGCCGGCGCCTCCAGGTTGCGGGCGGCGTCGTAACGGGCCAGGGCGCTGCCCAGGGACGTGTCCTCGTGCATCGTGATCCTCCGCGGACTGTTCGAAAAAATGGACAGCTGCCCGAGTCTAAGGCGAAAAAATTGACCGTTCCATGCCCCTGTGTAAAGTATCCGCAACACCCCGGCCCCGGAGCGGCACCCGGCATGGACATCGGCGCACGCCTGCAGCGCGTCCGCACCGCGCATGGCCTGAGCCAGCGCGAACTGGCCCGGCGCGTGGGCGTCACCAACAGCACGGTGTCGCTGATCGAGCAGAACAAGGTCAGCCCGTCGGTCAGCTCGCTGAAGAAGGTGCTGGACGGCATCCCGATCTCGCTGGCCGAGTTCTTCACCCTGGACCTGGACCCCGGCCCGCCGGAGGCGCCGTTCTACGCGCCCGACGAACAGCCGGACGTCGGCAACGACGGCATCCATTACTTCCTGGTCGGCCAGCACCGGCCGCAGCGGCAGATGTGCATCCTGCGCGAGGTGATGCCGCCCGGCAGCGACACCGGCGCGGCGATGCTGGTGCACGAAGGCGAGGAGGGCGGGGTGATCGTCGCCGGCCGGGTCGAGGTCACCGTCGGCGGGCAGCTGCGCGTGCTCGGCCCGGGCGAGGCCTACTATTTCGACAGCAGCGTGCCGCACCGCTTCCGCAACGTCGGCGAGGATGACGCGGTGATCGTCAGCGCGAACACACCGGCGACGTTCTGAGGATAAGTCCAGTGAGCAGAATCGTTACAGTGATCTTGTCGTGGCGTTCTATGCACTCGATGTATCTGGCCGGCCTATTCCTTGTGTGCGGAGACCTGTATGCGCAATCTCCAGCCGGGGCTGCATACAACGCCGCCAACGAAGCAATCAGGTCTGCCGAATTGGCGGGCTTAGTCGGTACTGCCGAAGGTATGTACAGAGGCTGCAAGGCATCCAGAGACATGCGTGCGGGAGCGAAGCCAGAAGGTGATCTGGTGTTGGCGTTGGATCTTGCATCTGTATGCGAGTCTTACATGCGAGGTGTTGCTACTACTTTGGCTCTGTCAGATCGATTCTCTGTCGGCGACGTTAGTTGTTTCCACTTATCTTCGGTGAGCGATCTGGAGCTGATCGATGCCCTTGTGTCATCGGTCATCAATGATCCCTTGCTGATCGGGAAGGATGGAAATGTTCATCGTTTAACGCGCTCCGCAATCGTCTCCCTTCCGTACTGTGAGTGATGCGGTCCAGTTCTCAGTAATCGATGGAGTTGTTTATGGCTAACCCCCGCACCCGCGCCGACTGGCAGGCCATGGCCGACGGCCTCGACATCCGCACCCGCGCCTTCATCGACGGTCGCCATGTCGATGCCGCCGATGGCGCGACCTTCGACTGCATCAGCCCGATCGACGGCCGCGTGCTCGGCCAGGTGTCCGCCTGTGGCAGCGTCGACATCGACCGCGCGGTCGCCGCGGCGCGGCGCAGCTTCGAGGCAGGCGGCTGGTCGCGGGCCAAGCCGGTCAAGCGCAAGAAGACGCTGCAGACGCTGGTCGCATTGATCGAGCGGCACGCCGATGAACTGGCGCTGCTGGAAACGCTGGACATGGGCAAGCCGATCGACGATGCGGTCAACGTCGACCTGGCCGCGACGATCCGCTGCTTCGCGTGGACCGCCGAGGCGCTGGACAAGGTCTATGGCGAGATCGCGCCCACCGGCAACGACGAGCTCGGCCTGATCACCCGCGAGCCGCTGGGCGTGGTCGGCGCGATCGTGCCGTGGAATTTCCCGCTGCTGATGGCGGCGTGGAAGCTGGCGCCGGCGCTGGCGGCCGGCAATTCGGTGGTGCTCAAGCCGTCGGAGAAATCGCCGCTCAGCGTGCTGCGGCTGGCCGAACTGGTCGCCGAGGCCGGCATTCCCGACGGCGTGTTCAACGTGGTGCCCGGGCATGGCCGCGATGCCGGCGAGCCGCTGGCGCTGCACATGGATGTCGACGGGCTGGTGTTCACTGGTTCCACCGCGGTTGGCAAGCGCCTGCTGCAATACGCCGGGCAGTCGAACATGAAGCGGGTCTATCTGGAGTGCGGCGGCAAGAGCCCGAACCTGGTGTTCGCCGACGCGCCGGACCTGGACAAGGCGGCCGAGGCCGCGGCGATGGGCATTTTTTACAACCAGGGCGAGGTCTGCACCGCCGCGTCGCGGCTGCTGGTCGAACGCGGCATCAAGGACGCCTTCGTCGCGCGCGTGGTCGAGGCCGGGAAGAAGATGCAGCCGCGGCATCCGCTGGAGCCGGGCGCGGCGATGGGCGCGCTGGTCGATGAGGGCCAGGCGCAGCGCGTGCTCGACTACATCGGCAAGGGCCGCGACGAAGGCGCGCGGCTGGCGCTGGGCGGCAACCGCGCCGAACCGGTGGCCGGTGGCTGCTACATCGAGCCGACCGTGTTCGACGACGTCCGCCCCGAGCACACCATCGCCCGCGAGGAGATCTTCGGCCCGGTGCTGGCGGTGATCCCGTTCGACGACGAGTCCCAGGCGCTGCGCATCGCCAACGACACCGAGTACGGCCTGGCGGCCGGGGTGTGGACGGCCAACCTGTCGCGCGCGCATCGCGTCGCCCGCGGCCTGCGTGCCGGCAGCGTCTGGGTCAACTATTGGGACGGCGGCGACATGACCGCGCCGTTCGGCGGCTACAAGCAGTCCGGCAACGGCCGCGACAAGTCGCTGCACGCCTTCGACAAGTACACCGAGCTGAAGGCGACCTGGATCAACCTGGGCGATTGACGACGGCGCATCGCGTCGTGCATCCGCATGACGCCAGCGGCGTGCTCCGGTGTGCGCGCCGCAGGCGTTGCTGCCGGATCAGGAGGCGGCGGCCTCAGCCTGCCACAGCCGGTACAGCGCTTCGATGTCCGACGCGCACAGCAGCGGCATCGCCTGTTCGATCCGCTCCAGCGGCCAGTCCCACCACGCCATCTGCAGCAGCATCGCGATCTGGTCGTCCTGGAAGCGGGTGCGGATCGGCCGCGCCGGGTTGCCGGCCACGATGGTGTAGGGCGCCACGTCGCGGGTGACCACCGCTCGGCTGGCGATGACCGCGCCGTGGCCGATCCGGATGCCCGGCATGACCATCGCTTCCGCGCCGATCCACACGTCGCTGCCGACCACCGTGTCGCCCGCGGGCTGGAAGGCGTCGATGGCGCCGCCGAAGGCAGGCTCCTCCTGCATGTAGAAGAACGGGAACGTGCTCGCCCAGTCGTGGCGATGGCCCTGGTTGCCGGCCATGATGAAGCTGGCGCCGGTGCCGATCGAACAGAAGCTGCCGATGACCAGCCTGTCGACATCGTCGCGGTCCGGCAGCAGGTAACGGGCGCAGTCGTCGAAACCGTGGCCGTGGTAGTAGCCGGAGTAGTAGCTGTAGCGGCCGACGTGGATGTTGGGATTGGTGACCTGCTCGCTGAGCAGCCGGCCCTTGAACGGGCTCTCGAAATGCTGGTGCATCGGGTGGATCCAGTGCGATGTGCTGGCAGTGTCCCACGCACCGGCACCGCTTGGCTGCAGCGCCGCGGCGTGCCGATGATGAATGCCGCCGCGGAACAGGAAATCCTCTTGTCGCCCGAAGGGCGGCACCCGGGCAGAGATCGCGGATCACCGCTGTCGGCCTGCTGCTGGCGTCCGGTGCCGCATGCGCCGACGGTGGCGCCTCGCTGGTGCCCGATGCGCTCGAGCCGGGCACGATGGCCAACCGGACGCTGCAGAACGACGCGATGGTCGGCACGGTGTCCGCGCTCGGGCTGCGCGGCTGCGACGAGCGCCGCGGGCTGGATGCGTTCATGACCCGCCGGCCGACGGTGGACCGGGAGCGCGCGGATGGCAGGAGGTCCGGGGGCGTGCGGTGCGACAACGGCCGCTATCCGATCCGCATCGACTTCCGCGAGGAGGGTGCCGGCGGCGCACGGTGGAGCATCAGGGACGAGCGCGACGCGGCATCGGCAGCGCCGGCCGCAGGGCGATGATCGGGTCTTGAAGCCAGCAGCGGCCCGCTCGCGCGGCTATATGTGGCCGTGACCGGACGTGGCGCATGCGGGTGCGGCCAGCGCGTCGTTCCGGGGCATCGCGGGGATGACCTGCGTCGGGCCGGAAACCTGCCGGCGTCCGTCGGCATCAATCACGTCGACCTCGGGTCGTTGGCGGTACGCCTGCGCTGCAGACGGCGCCGGAGCGCCACGCGCGCCGCGATGCCCAGCGCGCCGAACAGCAGCCACAGCAGGGGAAGGGCGACCAGCACCGCGACATACCCGCAGCTGCCTTCGAAGCAGCTGCCGAGCGCGCCTGCCTGCGCCAGCAGCCCGGCGCCGATGCAGGCTGCGACGAAGGCGGCGACCAGGATCGCGAGCGTGATCACGACGTCCCGGAACACGGTCATGGTCGACGCCTGCGGGTGGGTGGCGTGCTGGTGCGGCGTCGCGTGAGACGCAGGTGCAGGCTCGTACCGGCCCGTCGGCCATTGAGGTGGCGGACGTCCGCGTCCAGCGTTTCACCGGCCATGGTCGGGTCAGCCGCGCTCGCCCTGCTCGCCGGTGCGGAAACGCAGGGTCAGGCCCTTGAGGAAGTTGCGCAGGATCTGGTCGCCGCAGGGCCGGTAGTGCTTGTGGCCCGGCAGCCGGAACAGCGCGGTCATCTCCGGCTTGCTCAGCGGGAAGCCCGCCGCCTCGAAGGTGTCGTGCATGTCCACGTCCTTGAGCTGGAACGCCACGCGCAGCTTCTTCAACACCAGGTTGTTGGTGACGCGCGTCTCCAGCGGTCGCGGCGGCTGGCTGTCGTCGCGGCCCCGGTAGTGGACGATCAGGCCGTCGAGGAAGCGCGCCAGCAGCGCGTCGCTGCAGACCACCGCCCCGTCCTCGCCGTCCTTCTTCATCAGGGCCGGGATGTCGGCCTTGTCGAGCGGGAACGCCGGATCGGCCAGATGGACGATCTCGACCACCCTGCCATCGCTGAAATCCAGCATGTAGCGGATGCTGCGGAGTACGTCGTTGGTGATCATCGGGCGGTTCCTCGTTCATCGCCCGGGTGTTCAGGCGCGCGCAGTCTAGCGCCTGCGGGCGCACGCCGGCCATGCGCAGGCTGACTGGACCGCCGGGCCGCATCCGGACAGCGGCGCGTCGGCGGGCGCGATGCACGGCACGGGAGTGACGGGCGTCCAGCCTCCCTACGAGGTCGCTCCGTGCATGCCTACCCGCGGTCATGTCCGAACCGCAAGCAGCGGTCGATGATGCGATGGTGTCCGCGTTCCATGGCCGACGCCACGCATGCCCTGGCGCGTGGCCCGGCCGGTGCCGATGCCGGCGACCCTGCCCGGTCGAGCGCAGCGGCGCGCGCCGCCTTTCCGTCGCCCCCGTGGCTGCCGGCCGCAGCCGATGTCGAAGCGCGGCATTCCCATCCGTCGTCAGGGCATACCGTCCATCAGCGAGGTCCAGCATGGCAGCAGCAGACAGGATCACAGGCCCGGCGTCGTACTTCCCCTCGATCGAGAAGACCTACGGCCAGCCGGTCGAACACTGGTTCGGCATCCTGCGTGCCGCTGGCGAAGGCCGGCACATGGCGCTGGTGGACCTGCTCAAGCGCGAGCACGGGCTGGGTCACGGGCATGCGAATGCGCTGGTGGCCTGGCATCTCGCCGGGAAGTGAGGAGGATCCATGCCGATTCCCTTCAGCATCGAGCGCATCGACCATCTGGTGTTCCGCGTCGTCGATCTCGAGCGCAGCGTGGCGTTCTACCGGCAGGTACTGGGCTGCGAGGTCGTGCGCAGGCGCGATCACCTCGGCCTGGTCCATCTGCGCGCCGGCGTCTCGATGATCGACCTGGTGGCGGTCGATGGGCGCATCGGCCGGCAGGGCGGCGCAGCACCGGGGCCGCAGGCACGCAACGTCGACCATCTCTGCCTGCGCATCGCGCCGTTCGACGAGGCCGGGCTGGCGGCGCATCTGCACGCGCACGGCTGTCCGCCTTCCGGTCCGGCGCAGTGCAACTTCGGTGCGGAAGGCGAGGGTCCGTCGCTTTACATCCACGATCCGGACGGCAACGTGATCGAGTTGAAGGGGCCGTCCGTGGTGACGGTGGCGATGGACGCGCCGGCACCCGGGTGAGTGCCCGGCGCGCCTGGAAGCGCGCGTGCCGCAGCACTGCGGCGCGTCGGTGACGGCCAGCCTGTCAGCCCTGGCGGTCGTCGCGTGGCTGGCCGTCGTCCGGCAGCGCCGGCTCAGGGCCGAAGTGGATCAGGCCCAGCCGGGCCAGGTCGTCGGGATACGCATACCAGGCGTCTTCGAAGGCACCCAGCGCCTGCTGCTCGGCCGTGGTCAACGCCGCATGCAGATCGTGCAGCCCGGTGATTTCCGGCGCGTCCTCGAACCGGTCAATCAGTCCACGCATGCCGGCCAGCGCCGCGTGGGTCCGGGTGGCACCGATCGCGCCCAGCGCCGACAGCGCCAGCTGGCAGGTCTGGTCGCCCCAGTTGCACAGGAACTGCATGAAGCCGCCGTTGTTGATGTCCGCTTCCATCCGCCACAGCGCGACCAGCTGCTGGTCCTGGGGCGACAGCGCGTCGAGATTCCAGCCGCGTGCCTGCAGGCGCTTGAGGGCGTTGTCGTAGCGTGCATCCCAGACCAGGTCCGGCACGCTCACGTGCCAGCGAGGGCCAGCTGATGCACAGGCCATCCGCGCTCGTTTCCCAGCCTGCGCGTCGTGCCGCATCGGCCTCCTGCAGGCGCGGGTTGCGCGACAGGAACTCGCTGACCCGCTGGCCGTCCGCCAGATGCAGGTGGACGTGGGTGTCGTCGAACTCGACGGAGCGGATGCGCAGCCGGGACGGGGCATGGTGATCGATCGGAGGCAGGGGAGCGGCGCGGAGCGCGGTCGATCCTGCCACGGCGATGCGGGGGCAGGGTGCGGCGGGCAACGCGCACGACATCCCATGCATGGGGGCGGCGCAGCCAGCCATGCATGCCCCGATGCGGTCGAGTGACGGCCTCGGCCGCCGCAGGCGTGGCGTCAGGGCAGAGGATCGGGCTCGCTGCAGCGTTGCGGGACGTCCGTTCCGGCGACGAACGCCGATGCCGCAGCCACGAAGCACTGCGGTGCGACGAAGCTGAGCAGGTGCGCACCGCCCTCGACGGTGCTGAACTGCACCGGTCCGGCGCCGGCCAGGGTCCGTGCATGCGCCTGCGCACCGGCGTAGGGCGTGTTCGGGTCCAGGGTGCCGTGGAGTACCAGCGTGCGTGGCACCGCCGACGGCGTGCCGCCGAACCAGCGATCGCGCGGGTACGCCGGGACAGGCGCATCGACCAGGAAGCCGGGGATCGCGCTGGTGAACAGCGCGCTCCGGGCCTCGTCGTCGACGGTGGCCCGGGTCAGGTCCGGGCGTGCGTTGTTTTCCGAGGCCGCGATCAGCATCACCAGCGGCAGGGCCGGCGATGAGAGCGGATGCCGCGTCATCGGCGCGGTGATGGCGCGCAGGTCGGCGACAGTGGCGCGCAGCAGCGCGTCGTCGCCGTGGCCCAGCGCCTCGACGATGGCCGGGATGCGGGCACGCAGCGACGGGAAGTTCAGCAGGGTGCCGAAGAAGCGGCGCAGATCGCCACCGGGGATCTGCGCGCGCCAGACGGGCTCCGTGCCGGCGGTGTCCAGCAGGCGCTGGTAGGCGGCCGAGCCGGCATCGCCGAGGAAGGCGCGGCCGACCGTGTCGACCACCGCGGTGCGATGGCTCAGGTCCCACTGCGGTGCGGTTTCCGGCGGCACCAGGCCGTCCAGGATCAGGCCATCCAGCGGCTGTGGCGCCACCTGCAGCATGCGCAGTGCCAGCTGCGTGCCGTAGGACACGGCATACACCAGCACCTCGCCATCGCCGCGCTGCCGGGCGATCAGGGTCGACAGGTCCTGCGCGGCCTCGGTGATGGTGAAGGCCGAGGTCCGTGCCTGGTCGGCATGCAGCGCGCCGATGCACGGACCCCATTCATTGCCGGCCAGGGCCACGCCGTCCGCGCTGCCGGGCGATTCCTGCAGCGGGCACAGCCGCTCGGATCCGCCGGTGCCGCGATGGTCGGCGATCACCAGATCGTGTTGCGGAAACGCGCGCCGCAGGGTCGGCAGCAGCGGGTGGAACGAGGCGCCTGCTTCGCCCGGCCCGCCGGCGACCAGCCAGATCTGGCCGCGGCGGCGATCGGGCGTCGCCGCGGGAAAACGGCGGACGAAGACGCTGATCGATGCCGCATCCGGTGCCGCGTGACGCAGCGGAAGGGTGGTGGTCAGGCATTGGCTGCCGGCCAGTTCGGGGAACCCGGCCGTGTCGTCGCAGGCGGTGAAACGGTCCGTGGTCGCAGCGCACGCGGCAGCGGGCAGGCAGCACAGCAGGAGCGCAAGACGGATCGCGGATCGGCGCATGGCAGGGACGGTCGTGGAGGGTGGCCGAGCATGCGGCCTGGCGCCGCCGGCCGGCACTCCCGGAAGTCATGCCGGGAGTGCCGGTGCGAAGCAGGCGCGCGGGCTCGAGCGGCGGCGATCACTGCAGGACTTCCAGGGCATCGACGATCTCCACCCCCGACATCCGGCCGAGCCAGCTGTCGTACCAGGCCTTGTGCGAATTGCCGACGATGTTCAGCACGCGCACGCCCGGCCGCTCGCGGACGGCGTCGAGGACGTTGCCGACCATGCGCAGGTTGCGCAGCTCCCAGCCGCCGACCCACATCCGTGCATGGTGCGGGGGCGGCGACGCCGCCCGCAGGGTCCGCCCCACGTTCGCATCGGCCAGGATCCGCTGGGTGTCGGGATGGTTGAGCGCGCGGTACAGCGGCAGCAGGTCATCGCCCTTGGCGAGCATTTCCTCGCGTGCGATAAGGGCGGCGAGCCCGGCGCGGTCGGCGTCCCAGGCGGCCGAGAGCGCCGTGCCGAACGCCTGCCGGTCGGGCCGGCGATAACGGTCGCCGGTGTGGTCGTCCACCGCATGCACCCGTTCCAGACCCAGCCGCGCGGCCAGGCGCGCGCCGATCCGGTAGTTCTCGTTGTTGCGCGACGCGGTCTGCTCCAGCAGCTCCACCAGTGCCGTGTCCAGCCCGTCGCCTGGCCGCCGCTCGAGCGGGTCCAGACGCAACCACTGCACGTAGGCCGAGGCACGGTCGTTGGCCGCCAGGAACAGCGAGGCCAGACGACGGCGATCGGTGGCCCCCGGCGTCTGCGGCCAGTGCGCCAGGGTCGTCTCGATCCGCGCCAGTGCGGTCGGGATGTCCAGCCCGGTCGCCCGCATCGCCGCCTCGTTGCTGGCGCAGTAGTCGGCCTCGTAGAGGGTGGGATGGCGCGACGCGAAGTCGCACTCGGCGCCGGCATGCGCCTCGATCGTGATGACCTGCGGCGCGAATGCGGCCAGCCGGTCGAGCAGCGGTTCCAGCGCGGCCGGGTCGAACTCCTCGAGCTGGCCGAGATGGACCGAACCGAGCGTGAGCATGCGCGTAGGCGGGCTGGTCATGTCCTGGTCGAAGCCGCTCAGGTCCAGCGCCTCGGCGCGGGCCAGGCAGGGTGCGGCGATCGCCAGGCAGGCGGCGAGCACCCGCGAGGTCCAGCGGTGGACGCGTCGGGGAGCGGGTAAGACCAGGGGGGCGGGCATCGGCTGTCCTCGTGCGGGAAGGGCGGGTGCATCGGCGGTCGGTGTCGTCGGTGAGCCGTGCATCGGCTTGGATGCACCCGGGGCGCGCATGGTTTGAGCCTGTGCTGACATGCAGCGATGCGCACGCCGCGTCGCGACCCGCGGAGTCCGCTGCAGGCGCATTCGCCGGACAGGCGCCGCTGGCAGGAACCCCGGGCCATCCGTCGCGCGCGCAGGGTCCTGCGTGGATGCGCAGGCCGGCACGGCTCGCGATGCCGGACGACCGGCAGGCGACGACGCGATCTGCAACCGCATGGGCGCGCGTCGCATGATGGATGCGAGGCTGGCCGCCGCCTGCGGCCCCGGCGAAGACGGTCTGCGGCGCGGCCGGGATCCGTCGTCCGATGGTTTCCGCGGCAACCGCGAAACGTTGCGCCATCGTCCGTTCATCGCGGTGCCATCGCGATTAGAATCGCTGCGTTGTCCTTCCCCGCATTCCGGTATCGCCATGACTTCTGCAGATGTCCTCCACCGCGGCAGCATCGTCGCGCTCGTCACGCCCATGCATGAGGACGGCAGCGTCGACTACGCCACGCTGCGTCGCCTGGTGGACTGGCACGTGGCCGAGGGCACGGACTGCATCGGCGTGGTCGGCACCACCGGCGAGTCGCCGACGGTCGATGTCGAAGAGCACTGCGAGATCATCCGCGTCGCGGTCGAGCAGGCCGCAGGCCGGGTGCCGGTGATGGCCGGTTGCGGCGGCAACTCCACCGCCGAGGCGATCGCGCTGGCCCGGTTCGCGCGCACGGTCGGTGCCAGCAGCCAGCTGCAGGTGGTGCCTTACTACAACAAGCCCGGTCAGGAAGGGCAGTATCGCCACTTCAAGGCGATCGCGGAGGCCACCGGCGACCTGCCGATCGTGCTCTACAACGTGCCCGGCCGCACCGTCGCCGACATGCAGCACGCCACCGTGCTGCGCCTGGCCCAGGTGCCGGGCATCGCCGGCATCAAGGAGGCCACCGGCAACCTCGAGCGCGCGCAGTGGCTGATCCGGGAGGCGCCGGCCGGGTTTGCGGTGTATTCCGGCGACGACGCCACTGCGGTGGCGTTGATGCTGTGCGGCGGCCACGGCAATGTCAGCGTCACCGCCAATGTCGCGCCGCGGCTGATGCATGCGCTGTGCGTGGCCGCGTTGGCCGGCGACGTGGCGGCCGCGATGCGGATCCAGCTGCAGCTGCTGCCGCTGCACCGTCAGCTGTTCGCCGAGGCCAATCCGATTCCGGTGAAGTGGGCGATGCAGCGCCTCGGCCTGTGCGGCGGCACCCTGCGCCTGCCGATGACCGAGCTGGAATCCGGCAACCAGGCGCCGCTGGAGCAGGCGCTGCGCGACGCGGGTCTGCTGACGGCCTGACGTCCGCCGGCGCTGCTGGCGTGCACCGGCCCCTGCGGGTCAGGTGCGGGCCGGTGCCCACGCCTCGCCGAACAGGCGGGCGAAGTTGCCGCCGAGGATCCTGTCCACGCGCGAGGCCGGATGGCCGCGTCCGCGCAGCAGCTCGCCCAGGCGTTCGAAGCGGTCGGCCCGGTTGAGGTCGGGAATGATGGTGTAGACGTCCGGGCGTTCGTTGGTGGCGCCGATGCCCAGGCGCTTCCGCTCGTTGACCAGGGCGGCGAAGCTGCTGCGGAATGCGTCGTCGAGCACGACCGGCGAGATCGCGCCGTCGGTGCCGATGCCCACGTGCTCCTCGCCGCAGACGTCCAGCGCGTGCTCGATATGGGCGATCACGTCGGCCGCCATCGGCTGGCCTTCCATCCGCAGGAACGGCATCAGGTAGATGCCGGCCACCCCGCCGCGCTCGGCCAGCAGCCGCAGCTCGGCATCGGTCTTGTTGCGCGGCAGGTCGGCAAGCGCGGCGCAGCCGGTGTGGGTGATCGCCACCGGCCCGTTCGCCGCGGCGATCGCCTCCAGCGCGGTGCGCCGACCACTGTGGGACAGGTCGATCAGCATGCGGCGCCGTTCCAGGCGCTCGATCAGTTCACGACCGAAGCGGCTGAGCCCGGCATCGGCCGGCTCCATGCAGCCATCGCCCACCAGGTTGCGGCGGTTGTAGGTGAGCTGGAACACGCGCACGCCCAGCCGGTGCAGCAGGTCGACGCGGTCCAGGTCCTCGCCCAGGGCGGTCGCGTCCTGGGTGCCGTAGATCAGGCCGAGCCGGCCGCTGCGCGCGGCCGTGTCCAGATCCTGCGGGCTGCGCACCAGCATCAGCAGGTCCGGATGCTGCGCGATGCGCTCGTTCCAGCGGGCGATGGCGGCGATGGTCGCCTCGTAGTCCTTTGCATAGCTGCCCACGCCACTGATGGTGACGTTGGTGGCGGTCAGGCCGGAGGCGCGGATGTCGGCGAGCATCTGCGCATCCAGTCCTGCATCCGGACCGGCGCCGTAGCGCCCCGGTCCGCCGAGCGCATCGATGCGCAGGCGCGATGGGCGGTCGGCAGCACGCGCGTGTGGCGGCAGCATCTGCAGCAGCGGAGCCGCCCCCAGCAGCCCCAGCGACGCGATGACTCCGCGCCGCGTCCTGTCGATCGTGGTCATGCCATCTCCCCTTGGATGATCGCCGTCGATCATAGGGGACCAGGCGCGGCCGGGCACAGGCCCCGCGTCATCGCCCGCAGCGCGTGACTCGCATCCGGCCGGCGGTGCCGGAGCGCGCCGCGGAGGCGCGCGTCAACCGCTGGCCGGCATCCGCGAGAAGACCCACAGCAGCACGCTGCCCAGCAGCGCGATGCCGATGATCAGCGACCACATGATGCGCAGCGGGATGCGCTTGTTCTCGCGCCGCTCGCGGGCCGGCTGCGGCCGTTCGGAGGTCGGTGTGGAACTGCCACGTTGCGGTTGCTGGTTCATGCGGGGTCCTGGTCGGAAGCGGTAACGGGAGGCGTCAGCGTGGGCCCTGCGGACAGGGCTCGCCTTCGGGTTCGCCGGGCACCAGGCCGGCCGCGGCGAGCATGCAGTCGATGCGGCGGCTGATGTAGGCGGCGTGCTCGGCCGGAGGATCGGCATTCAATGGCGCGGCCTCCTCGGCGAAACGCGCCAGTACCCGGGCGTGGTCCTGATCGCCGAGCAGCGTCTGGAGGCGCTGTTCCAGCCGGTCCAGCTCGGCATCGATGTCGGATTTGCGCATCTGGTCCATGCATTGGAGACTGCACGCGGAGCCGTCACGGCCACGTGCAGTGGTGACGGACCCCGACGTGGAAGGGCGATGGCCGCGCGCAGACGGATGGCGTGCGCGGGTGAACGGTTCAGAGGCTGCCGCGGGCCGCGGCGCTCGCCTGCCTGCATCCGCTGTCGGAATGCGCGCCGTTTCGGCAGGCGCCGTCGCTGCGGCGGCCGCCGGGCGGTGTGGGTATCGGGAACCAGGGGACGTCGTTCGATGCCGAATCAGGGAAAGGGCCGGAAGGGCGTCAATGCGATCCATCGTGGCCAGCACGTGCTGCTCACCGCCAGCGTGCGGTTCGATGGCTGGTCGGAAGTCACCGAAGTGGTCATCGTCGGCACCGGTCGCTGGCGTCGTCCGCTGGCGGCGACCTGCGAAACGCTGGATGCGGCGATCGAAGCGGGCATGGCGTACGCGCTCGCCCGCTTCGACGGCGTGCCGTCTGCGCCGCCAGCGGATACCGTCGGCTGAGGCGGGTGCCGGATCAGGCGATCAGCGGGCGGGTGTCCGCGCGTCGTCGGCCCGGCTCGCGTGGCAGCGCCGCCCAGGCGCGCGCCATCTGCTGCACCGCCTCGACCAGCTGCGCGGCAGGCTTCGCATAGGGGATCCGCAGCCACGTATCGAGTCCGCCTTCCACGCCGAACACCGGCCCGGGCGCGAGGTGGACGCCGCTGCGTTCGAGCATCCGGCACAGCCGGGTCGCGCTGCCGTGCGGCAGCTGCACCCACAGGGTCAGGCCGCCGTCGGGAAGCCGGAAGCGCCACGCCGGCAGGTGGTCCCGCAGCGCCTGCGCCAGCGCATCGCGTTGCGCACGGACCTGGTCGCGGCGGGTGGCGAACACCTCATCGGCGGCCAGCAGTTCGTTCACCACCAGCTGGTCGAACAGCGAGCTACCGAGGTCCAGCTGCACCCGTGCTGCGACGATGCGCTCGACCAGCGCCATCGGCGCGCGGATCCAGCCCACGCGCAGGCCGCCCCAGCACAGCTTGGAGGCGCTGCCGACGCTGACCGCATCGGGCGCATGCCGGGCGAATGGCGCCGGCATCGGCGCATCGGACAGTGCGGTGGCCTGCAGCGATTCGTCGACGATGGCGAGGGTGCCCGCCGCATGCAGCGCCGCGGCATGGTGCGCACGCGTCGCGTCGTCCATCAGGAAGCCGGTCGGATTCTGGAAGTCGGGAATCAGGTACGCCAGCCGTGGCCGGGTCTGGCGCAGCGTGGCCTCGAAGCCGGCGGTGTCCCAGCCGGTCTCGCCGAGCGGGTCGGCCAGCGGCGTACCGACCAGGCGCGCGCCGCCCAGCCTGAGCGCCTCCATCGCATTGGGATAACCCGGGGTTTCCACCGCGATCCGGTCGCCCGGCTGCGACAGCGCACGGGCCACGACGGCGATCGCCGACAGCGCGCCGGAGGTGACCACGATCTGGTCGGAGCGGGTAGGCAGGCCGCGGTGGACGTACAGCGCCGCGATGCTGGCCTGCAGCGCCGGCAGGCCGGCCGGCAGATAGCCGTCGCCGGCCAGGTAGGCGGGCAGGGCGGCCAGTGCGCGCGCATACGCGGCCGCGGTGCCGGGCGTGGCCGCGCCGGCGGCGCAGGTCAGGTCGATCGCGCCCTCGCCGGACTTCGTCGCGCCCAGGGTGTGGTCGTGCGCGCGCCTGCGTTCCAGTGGCACCATCGCGAAGGTGCCCGCACCCTGGCGCGCACTGGCGAAGCCGGCGGCGACCAGGTCGGCGTAGCTGCGGGTCACGGTGTTGCGCGACACGCCGAGCGCGGTACTGACCGCACGTTCGCTCGGCAGGCGCGTGCCATCGGGAATGCGGCCGTCGCCGATCAGCTCCTGCAGCGCCAGGCACAGGCCGCGATAGGCCGGGGTGCGGTCGAAGCGGCCGACCAGCGCAGCCAGGCGTTCGGGAGCGATCGAGCGGTTCATGAGGCCACTATCCCACGATTGGCTCTATCGGGAAGGGCCAATCGGCCGCATCGTGGCCGCCATGAACGCCAATGCCCCCGCGCCCGCACTCAGCAACCTCGGCCCGCTCGCGCAGTTGCGTGCCGGCCGCCTGCCCGAACGCCTGCTGCGGCTGCTGGCCGGCCTGTGGATCTACGGGCTGGCGATCGCGCTGATGATCGAGGCGATGGTCGGTGCATCGCCGTGGGACGTGTTCCACCTGGGGGCGACGCGGCACCTGCCGGTGTCGTTCGGCATGGTGATGGTGCTCACCGCGGCCGCGGTGCTGCTGGCCTGGATTCCGCTGCGGCAGATGCCGGGCGTGGGCACGCTGGCCAACACGCTGCTGCTCGGGCCGTTAGCCGATCTGCACATGGCCTGGCTGGCCGCACCGGAGGCGCTGTGGCTGCGCTGGGCGTACATGCTGGCCGGTGTGGCGCTGTGCGCGTTCGCCACCGCGCTGTACGTCGGTGCCCAGCTCGGGCCGGGCCCGCGCGACGGCGTGATGACCGGCGTCGCGCGGCGCACCGGCTGGTCGATCCGCCGCGTACGCACCTGCATCGAGGTGTCGGTGCTGGCGCTCGGCATGCTGCTGGGCGGCAAGGCCGGTCTGGGCACGCTGGTGTTCGCGTTCGGCGTGGGCCCGCTGACCCAGCTGTTCCTGCGCCATCTGGTGGTGCGGCTGGAACCGGCCCGCGACGTCGATGGCGTGCCGCCTCAGTCCAGTGCGCGGTAGCGGAAATCGCGGAAACGCACCCGCCCGCGCCCGGCGCTGTACAGGCCCAGCCGCAGGCTGAGGAAACCGCCGAACACGTTGTGGTGCAGGCCGGAGACCTCCATCCGCGTGTCGTAACGGGTCCAGCTGCGGCCCTCGTCGTGCGAGTAGTGGAAGCCGACCACATGGTGCTCGTTGCGCAGGCGGATCCGCACGCTCGCGGTGCGCATCGGGACACGCATCCACGGGTGCTCGGCCGCGTACTGGAAGGCCTTGAGCGTGTCCGGCGCGAAGCCGAGGCCGACGAAGGCCTTGTGGTCGTAGAACAGCAGCAGCCCGCCCTCGCTGCCGTCGATCAGGTCCAGCGACACCTCGGCCTCGTAGCTGCGATCGCCGACCAGGCAGGTCAGCGGCGAACTGTCGGCCGGCGTGGCGCCGGCAGCGGCCAGCACCAGTCCGGTGCCGTCGAGCGCAGCGCGTGCGCGGTCGTGCGGGCCCGGTGCGTGGAAGCTCCACTGGATGCCGACGCGGTCGCGGGAGAAGTCGTCCGAGAGCGCCTGGCCGGCGGGGCCGGCCTTGCCGCCGCGGGGTTTGCGCAGCGGACGCGAGAGGTCGCCGCCGACCGGACGGAACCAGCCGTCGTCGGTCCATTCGATCGGTTCGAGCAGGGTCTGCCGGCCGAGCGTGCGGTAGCCGTTCTCGTAGCCGTGATAGACCATCCACCAGTCGCCGCCAGGTCCTTCGACCAGGGTGGCGTGGCCACGCGACCACCACGGCTCGGCCTCGTCCAGGGTGCGCACCAGCGGGTTGTGCGGGCAGTGCTCCCACGGGCCATGGATCGAACGCGCGCGCGCGGCGATCACCATGTGCCCGGTGACCGGCCCCGCGGTGCCTCCGACCGCGGTGACCAGATAGAACCAGTCGCCACGGCGCAGCAGCTTGGGACCTTCCGGAGCGAAGTTCTCGGTGACCCAGTCGTCCGGGTAGCGCCACGGGGCATACGCCGGCTCCAGCGCGCCATCGGTGGCCAGGCCGTCGTCGCTCAGGCGCACGCGGCGGATGCCGTTGACGAACAGGTAGCGCCTGCCGTCCTCGCCGACGATGTGGCCCGGATCGATGCAGCCGCGCAGGCCGAGGTCGACCGGGTCGCTCCAGGGGCCGCGGATGTCGTCGGCCCAGATCACGAAGATCGACCAGCCGTCGCCGCCCGGCGGCTCGGCCGGGATGTAGATGTAGTAGCGGTCGCCGTGCCGGCACAGGTCCAGCGCCCACACCGTGCCCAGTGGCTTGTGCAGCGCCGTGGCGATCGGCGCCCAGTTGACCAGGTCGGTCGAATGCCAGATCACGATGCCGGGGTAGGACAGGAACGACGAGAACGTCATGTAGTAGTCGCCGCCGTCCTTGAGGATGGTCGGGTCCGGGCGGTCGCCGGCGACGATCGGATTGAGATAGGTGCCGTCGCCGAGATCGGCGCCGCGCTGGCCTTCGACGCCGCGGCTCCAGCGCGGGGCGGGCGTGGGCGGGCAGGGCGCGCCCAGGGCGGGCGTGGCGAAGGGAGCTGCGGCGGTCGCCGCGACCAACCCCTTGAACAACCTGCGTCGCGACGGCTCGTGCATGGACATGGCTCGGATGGGATGTCCCCGAGGGTAGCCGGACCATCCGCTGCCGGTGTGGCCTATGTGCAATCGCCATAGCTCGATGGCAGGGGCGCATAGCTCTGCCCGCCGCCATCGGTGCCGCTGCGGCGGGTGATCGTTCCGCGCCGTGCGTGCGGGCGTCCGGATCGCGCGCGCTGCGGACGCGCCGACAGGGCGGCCCGACGCCGTGCGGCGGTGGATCAGCGCGCGACGTGCGCCGGCAAGGCCCGCCTGTCGTCTGCGGCCGCTTCGGCGGCCAGCTGCGGAAAGCTGGTGCCGGTGTACAGGTCGCTAAAGCGCAGGTCATCGAAGCGGATGTGGTGCAGGTCGCCGCCGGGCCGTGGGACGGTGAAGCGCGCATCCAGTGCGGCCCGGATGTCGCTGCGGATCACCAGGGGATGTCCGCCTTCGGCCAGGCGCGCGAGCGGTGGCGGATCGGCCAGCGGCGGACGGCGTTGCGCGTCGATGCGGGCCAGCGATGCGGCCGCACGCCGCATCGCCTCGTGCACGAACGGCTGCCGGCGGTCGGGCAACGTGCCGGGATCCGGCAGCTGTCCGGCGATGTCGGCCAGCGATACGCGTCCGATCACGTTCACCGCCAGCCACGCGTCATGACCGTGCCGTGGCGTGCGCAGTGTCACCGGAATGGTCTGCAGTGCGTCCGCGCCCAGCGCCTGCAGGGCCAGGACGATGTCGCGATGGAACAGCGGCATCCGGGCGCATTGCATCAGCAGGGGCGGGTGCTCGGTGCCGCAGCGGGCCTCGATCCGCTGCGGCGGCGCGGGCAGGGCGAGGCCGTCGCCGCCGCGTTCGCCCCAGTCACCAAGGTCCAGCGTGCGGACGACCTTGGGCAGCAGCAGGTCGTACATGGGGCCTCCGGGGCGTGCGGTGGAAAACGGCGGGGCGATGGTAGCGCGCCGGCTCCCGCGGGGGCTCGCAAGCGCATGCGGCCGTCACTGCACATGCTCCATCGGTCATGGCAGCGCCAGCGGGATGGCGATGCCATGACCCAGGTCAAGCCGATGGCGGATGCGGCGCTTAAGCGTGAATCGAAAAGGGTCGATAGATCAGGCGGTGCCGTGGCCGCGTCAGGATCGATGCGGCGGCACTCCCCCTCCCCATGATGTGAGTCCCCATGAACATGCTTCAGCGCCTCGGAGTCGGCAGACGGCTCGCTCTCGGCTTCGGCCTGCTTCTCCTGCTGCTCGGCGCCTCCACCGGCCTGGCGCTGCACCAGCTCGACGGCATCGACGAGCAGATCCAGGAGATGACCGAGGTCCAGAACCGGAAGCTCTACCTGATGGCGCTGATGCGGCGCGACAACTTCCGGGTCGAGGGCGCGGTGCGCGACCTGATCCTGGCGCCCGCCGACGAGCGCAGCCAGGTGCTCGAACGGGTCGACGGCATCCGTCAGAGCTATTCGTCCTCGGCCCAGGCGCTGGCCGCGCTGTCCGCCGATGCGGAAGAAGCCGGTGCGCGTCAGCAGATCGCCGCGACCGAGCAGGCCGCGCGCGAGCAGATCGACGCGGTCATCGGCCTGATCGATGCCGGCCAGGGCGAGGAAGCCGCGCGCATCCTGCTGGGCCCGGGCCGGGCGCTGTTCGAGCAGCGTGCGGCCACGCTGCAGGCCGCGATCGACATCCAGAACGCCCGCCAGGCCGATTCCACCAGCGCGATCAACGCGGCGGTGCGGCTGGCCAACGGCAGCCTGCTCGGGTTCGGGCTGCTCGCGCTGCTGGCCGGCATCGGTGCCGGCTGGGCCATCGCCCGCAGCCTGACCGTGCCGTTGCGACGTGCCACCGAGGTGGCCGATGCGATCGCGCATGGTCGCCTGGACAACCCGATCGGCGCGCAGCCCGGCGACGAGACCGGCCAGCTGCTGACCAGCATGCGCCACATGCAGGAGCAGCTGCAGGCGGTGATCGGCGCGCTGTCGGACATGGCCCACCACCACGACGCCGGCCGGATCAGCTTCCGCATGGACCACGCACGTTTCCCCGGCGACTACGGCCGCATGGTGCGCGAGAGCAATGCGCTGGTCGCCTCGCATGTCGAGCTGGAGACGCGGCTGGTGGCGCTGATGCAGCGCTACGCGATGGGCGACCTGAGCCAGGACATGGAACGCCTCCCCGGCGAGAAGGCGACGATGACCGAGGCGATGGAGGCCACCAAGCGCAACCTGTCGGCGATCAACGACGAGATCCGGCGCCTGGCATCGGCCGCGGCCGCCGGCGACTTCTCCCAGCGTGGCGATGCGCAGCGCTACCAGCACGACTTCCGCGCGATGATCGAAGGCCTCAACGGCCTGATGGACACCACCGACGGCAACCTCGGCCAGGTGTCGGCACTGCTGCAGGCCATCGCCCGCGGCGACCTGACCGCACGCATGGAGGGCGATTTCCACGGCGTGTTCGCCCGCATGCGCGACGACGCCAACGCGACCGTCGACCAGCTGACCGACATCGTCGGCCGCATCCAGCAGGCGTCCACGTCGATCAACGGCGCTGCGGGCGAGATCGCGGCCGGCAACAGCGATCTGTCGCGCCGTACCGAGCAGCAGGCGGCCAATCTGGAGGAAACCGCCGCCTCGATGGAGGAACTGACCTCCACCGTGCGCCAGAACGCCGATCACGCCCGCCAGGCCAACCAGCTGGCGATCGGCGCCGCCGACGTGGCCGCCCACGGTGGTCAGGTCGTCGGGCAGGTGGTGGCGACCATGAGCGGGATCGAGCAGGCCTCGCGCAGGATCGCCGAGATCATCTCGGTGATCGACGGGATCTCGTTCCAGACCAACATCCTGGCGCTCAATGCCGCGGTCGAGGCCGCGCG
>Ga0075364_10000299_pt1 | contig 24099 bp, 18 predicted proteins | sample EndMetdeltDD1764_FD_71517 | JGI IMG/M metagenome (GOLD analysis project Ga0075364, IMG submission 71517) | Populus endosphere microbial communities from Tennessee, USA - Endosphere MetaG P. deltoides DD176-4 | ecosystem: Host-associated > Plants > Roots > Endosphere | place: USA: Tennessee... | reverse complement strand
TCAATCGCATAACGATTAAATGAATTTAAATGCGATTTTTATTTGCTTATGCTTTCTGCACCCGAATGTCGTATTCGGCGTTATGTGGCGATGGAATTCGATGGCTTCCCATTCTTCTCTGCTGGACCAGATCACTGCGTGCATCGGCTCGAATGCCGTGCTCACCGGGCCCGACGCCCAGGCCTATCTCGAGGATTGGCGCGGTCGCTATCGCGGCGCTGCGCTGTGCGTGGTGCTGCCGGCCAACACCGGGGAAGTCGCTGCCGTCGTTCGACTTTGCGTCGCGCACGGGGTGCCCGTATTGCCCCAGGGCGGCAATACCAGTCTGTGCGGAGGCGCCGTTCCCGCCACGCAGGATCCGGCGCCGGTCATTGTCAATGTGCAGCGTATGCGGGCGGTAATCAAAGTCGATCCGGCCAATCAGTCGATGGACGTGCAGGCCGGGTGTGTGCTGGCCAATGTGCAGGCGGCCGCCGCGCAGCAGGGCATGCTCTACCCGATCAGCCTGGGTGCCGAGGGCTCCTGCCTGATCGGCGGCACCATCTCGACCAACGCAGGCGGCACAGGTGTGCTGCGTTATGGCAACACACGGGACAACGTGTTGGGTCTTGAAGTGGTGCTTCCCAGCGGCGAGATCTGGAATGGCATGACGGCGCTACGCAAGAACAACACGGGACTGGACCTCAAGCATCTTTTCATTGGTGCCGAAGGGACGATGGGCATCATCACCGCCGCTGTGCTCAAGCTGCATCCGCTGCCCACACAACATGCCCTGGCATGGTGCGCGCCTAAGGACCCCTCGGCGGCGTTGAGCCTGCTTGGCCTGTTTCAGGCAAGCTGCGCCGCACGTCTGTCGGCGTTCGAGTTGATGAATGGCCTGCAGCTGGACACCGTCGTGGAACATGTGCCTGATCGCAAGCGGCCGTTGGAGGCCCCGCATGAATGGCATCTGCTGGTGGAACTGAGCGACACGGGCGATGGTGCCGAACTGGACGCCACCCTGCAGCGGGTGCTGGAGCAGGCGGCAGACGCGGGCCTGATCGATGACGCCGTCATCGCCAATAGCGGTGCGCAGCGCGCGACGTTATGGGAGATTCGGCACAGCGTGTCCGAGGCCAACAAAAAGGCCGGTGTCGGGCTGACCACCGACTGTGCCGTGCCCGTGTCAGCTACGCCCGCTTTCATGGAACAGGCCACTGCCGCGGTTCACGCCATCGTGCCTGAGCTGCCTATCATCATCGTGGGCCATCTGGGCGATGGCAACGTGCATTTCATTCCCTTCTTCGATCATGCCGCCTGGGCTGCACGCGCCGACCGCGACGTGCTCGCGGGCACCTTGCGCCATGCCGTCAACGATGTGGCCGCAGCCCTGGGAGGCACCTTCAGTGCCGAACATGGCGTGGGCCAGACCGGCCTGGCCGAAATGCGACATTACAAATCCACCACCGAGCTGACGCTCATGCATGCCGTGAAGGCAGCGCTGGACGTCGACTCGCTCTTCAACCCGGGCCGTTTGCTTCCCTGAGAGTGCCCGCATCCGTCCGTCGTTCCTTCCCTGGAGTCTCTGATGTCCAAACAGCCTGGTCAATTTGCGGTGCGCCGCAGTGTATTGAAAACCGCAGCAGCGGGTATTGCGGCGGTCGCCTTTCCTACGATCTGGACCCCTGCCCGGGCAGCGGGCAAACGCATCGTCGTGCGTGATGACGGCGGCATCTATACCAAGGCCTATGCCGAGGTGTTCTACAAGCCATTCAAGGAAAAAACCGGCATCGAGGTGGTCGGTGTAGCCGCCACGGCCGAGCCCACTGCGCAGATCCGCAGCATGGTGGAGACGGGCAACTACACCTGGGATATGGCCAAGATCAGTCAGCCGGCGATTCTGACACTCACGCGTGGCGACAAGCCCATGCTGGAGAAGCACGGGCTGGAATCCGACCCGGTGATCGCGACGATACCCAAGCAATACATGTCGGAATATGGCGTGGGCACCAATGTGTACAGCACCGTGCTGGCCTATCGCACCGACGCCTTCAAAGGGCGCCAGGCACCCCAGTCATGGGCCGACATGTGGAACGTGAAGGATTTCCCCGGTCGTCGCGGCTTGCGCAAGCATCCGTTCGATACGCTTGAACAGGCGCTCATGGCCGATGGCGTGGCGCCGGGCAGTGTCTATCCCATCAATATGGATCGCGCGTTCAAAAGCCTGGATCGCATCAAGCCCCAAGTCGATGTGTGGTGGACGAGTGGCGCACAGGTCGAACAGATGCTGGGCTCGGGCGAAGTCGACATGATCGCCACCTGGGTATCACGTCCGCAGGCTGCCATTGCCAACGGCGCGAAACTGGAAATCGTCTGGAACCAGAATATCTGGGGCTGCGATAACTGGTCGATTCTGAAGGGCTCGCCCAATGCAGACGCCTGCCGCGAGTTCATCAAGTTTGCATCCGATCCCAAGCGTCAGGCCGCGCAGACGCAGTTCTTCACGGCCGGTGTGACGCAGGTCGCCGCATTCGATTACATCGCGCCCGAGATCGCCAAAAACAGCCCCACGTTCCCCGAGAACATCAAGAATGGCGTCCAGATCAATGCCGGTTACTGGCTGGACAACCAACGCGAAGGGTTCGAGCGCTTCAACAGCTGGGTTCTGGCTTAACGCCTGTTTTGAAAGGTAGGCGCTTCATATATGTCCTCATCTCATCTGCATATCTCGGGTCTGACCAAGCGCTACGGCGACTTCGTGGCGTTGGCCCCGACGGACCTCAACGTCGCCAACGGTGAATTTCTCACGCTGCTGGGGCCGTCGGGGTCGGGCAAGACGACGCTGCTCAGCCTGATCGCGGGGCTGGCCCAGCCCGACGCGGGCACCGTGCTCATCAATGGCGCGGATGTCACCTATGGTGCGCCCTACGAGCGCGACATCGGCGTGGTGTTTCAGAATTACGCACTCTTTCCTCACATGACCGTAGAGGAGAACATTGCGTTTCCACTGAAGATGCGCAAGGTGGATGCGGCGACCGCCCGCAAGCGCGCACTGGACGCGCTGGAGATGGTCCATTTGCCCCATGTGGCGAAACGCCTGCCGCGCGAACTGTCCGGTGGCCAGCAGCAGCGCATTGCGCTGGCCCGCTGCATGGTCTATCGACCTGCCATCATTCTGATGGACGAGCCTCTGGGCGCGCTGGACAAGAAGCTGCGCGACCAGATGCAGCTGGAGATCAAGCGCATCCATCGCGAGCTGGGCACGACGATCGTCTACGTCACGCACGACCAGGAAGAAGCAATGACGATGTCCGATCGTATCTGCCTGATGAATGGCGGTTCGATCGAACAACTGGGCGCGCCCGCCGAGCTGTACTTCCGGCCGCGCACGCTTTTCGTTGCGGATTTTCTGGGCGAGTCCAATTTGCTGCCTGCCCATGTCACCGGCAGGATGGGTGAGGAAGTCAGCGTGCAGTTCACCCACGATGGCACGGTCGGAACCGCCTCGCACAACGATGCGCCCCTTGCCATCGGGCAGAAAGTCAAAGTGATGGTGCGCCCTCAGAACGTGACGATCGATGCGCCCGCCGGGCAGGCGAGCCTGTCTGGCCAGGTGAAGGACATCATGGTCACGGGCAGCCTGACCAAGCTGTATGTGGATGCGGGTCTGGCAGGCGGCGCGGAAGTGGTCGTTGCCTATCCCACCCGTCGCCTGACGGGCCAGTATGAACGCGGTCAGCGTATTGCGTTGTCCTGGTTGCCCAGCGACGCGGTGGCCATTGCGGATGATGCCCCATGAAGCTCACTGAACCGTCTCGCGCGCCGCGCACAGGGTGGCGTGCCGGCTTGATGGGTGCGCCCATCACCTTGCTTCTGGTCGTCATGCTGGTCTATCCGGTGGGCCAGCTACTGATGCTCAGCCTGTTCAACGACAGTGGCCTGAGTCTGGAGCACTACACACGCCTGTTTGCCTCGCCCGTCTACCTGAATGTCCTGTGGATCACCCTGAAAATCTCGCTCTGGACGACGCTTTTCGCGGTGCTCGCAGGCTATCCGGTGGCCTATCTGATTTCGTCCCTGGCCAAGCAGCGCAAGACCAGCATTCTTTTCTGGGTCCTGCTGTCGTTCTGGACGAGCTTTCTGGTTCGCACGTTTGCGTGGGTCGTTCTGCTCGGCCGCAATGGCGTGGTCAATCAGCTGCTGCAGGCGCTGGGCATTCTGGATGCACCGGCGACGCTGCTCTACAACTATGGCAGTGTGGTGGTGGGCATGGTGCATGCCATGATGCCGCTGGCCATCCTGACGATGCTCTCCGTCATGGAGAACATCGATCGCACGTTGCCGCGCGCTGCGGCCACGCTGGGTGCGCGCCCAGGCACTGCATTCTGGAAGATCTATTTCCCGTTGTCATTTCCGGGCGTGGCGGCCGGCGCGATCATGGTGTTCGTGACCGCCATCGGGTTCTTCATCACGCCTGCGCTGTTGGGCGGGCGTCGCGAAACGATGATCACGCAGCTCATCATCGATCAGGTATTGCAGACCTTGAACTGGGGGTTTGCGGGGGCGATTTCCGTTCTGCTGCTGGTGGTCGTGCTCGTGGTGTTCGCGGTGTACGACAAGGTGCTGGGGCTGTCGACCATGACCGGTGCATCCAGCATCCGCACCGCATCATCGGGCAAGAGTGTGTTCAGTCATCTGGGCGATGCGCTGCTGGGCATGCTGGCGGCCGTGTCCGATCGTCTGGTTGCGCTGATGCCCAGAAAAATGCGGCGCCCGGATGCATCAGGCGAGGGGCGCCTGCTCAGATGGACGGCGTTTCTGATTCTGGCCTTTCTGAGCGTACCGGCGTTTCTGATGATTCCGATGTCTTTCGATTCTGCATCGGGTCTGAATTGGCCGCCCAGTGGCTTCTCGCTGCAGTGGTACGAGCAGATGTTCAACTCGCCGGTCTGGATGCAGGCCATCGGGCGCTCGCTGATCGTCGGTATCGGCACCGGCGTGCTGGCCATGCTGATCGGTACGCCTGCGGCGTTTTTGATGGTGCGCAGCCAGATGCGCGGCAAGCCCGCGCTGCTCGCATTCATTCTGTCGCCGATTGTCGTGCCACGCATGATCATCGCAGTGGGCATGTTCTACTTTTTCGCGAAGATCGGCCTGGTAGGTTCGCTCTGGGGGCTCATTCTGGCTCATACCGTGGTGGCCGTGCCATATGTCGTCATCACCATGATGGCGGTGCTGCGCAATTACGACACGCGGCTCGATCTTGCCGCCCAGAGTCTGGGTGCGGGACCGTGGTCAACGCTGCGCTTCGTGACCTTTCCGATTCTGAGCGCAGGCATGCTGTCGTCCTTCCTGTTCGCCTTCGCCACATCGTTCGATGAACTCACCATTGCGTTGTTTTCCTCGGGCGGTTTGAACGCCACGCTGCCCAAGCAGTTCTGGGACGAGGTTACGTTGCAGATATCGCCCGTCATTGCGGCGGTTTCTACATGTCTTTTCATATTCATTGCCGTCCTGATATGGGTCGCCGACCGGCTGCGTCGCCGCAGTCTGGCGCGCTGATTCACCGTCCGGTCGTTTTAAATCAAGGTACAGAACTCAATGCTGACAGCCAAACAGATTCACGGTGTTTTTCCCGCCATTCCTACGCCAGTGCGCGCTGACGACACGATCGACATCCAGGCCACGCAAACCTTGCTCGACTACTTGCTGGAGGCGGGCGTCAACGGCATTGTGCCCTTGGGAGGCACCGGTGAGTACGGCGCCCTGGCCCGTGCGCAACGTATCAGGATGGCAGAAACGGTGGTCGAGAAGGTCGCCGGGCGCGTGCCGGTTATCCCGGGCGTGCTGGACACGGGATATTTTGACGCCATGCAGGCGGGGCGCGAGTTTGCGCAAGCCGGCGCCGATGCGCTCATGGTGCTCACGCCCTATTACACGACCCCCACGCAAGCCGGTATCCGTGATTACTTCATGCGTTTTGCCGATGAGTCGCCACTTCCGGTCATGATTTACGAGATTCCCTACCGCACGCGTATCGCCGTCCAGCCATCGGTGATGCACGAGTTGTCCCGCCATCCGAACATTATCGGCATGAAGGCGTGCAACACCGACATGTACCATTTCCTGCAAGTGGTCGCCGGCGTCGATGACAGCTTTGCGGTGTTGAGTGGTGAAGACACGTTGTTCCCCATGCACGTTGCCGCAGGTGCCCGGGGAGGGATCGTCGTGACCGCGACGATGCTGCCGCGTGCCTGGAAAAAGATGCATGACCTGATCGCCGCGGGGCGTCTGGACGAGGGTCTGGCGATGCACCGCGCATTGATACCATTGATGAACCTGGCGTTTGCCGAGACCAATCCTGGTCCGATGAAGTCGGTCATGGATCTGATCGGCGTCGAGGCACCCCGCCTGCTTGCGCCCCTGGTGGCGCCGGATGCCCAGCTGAGCGCGCAGCTGCGTGAGGAAATGACCCGACAGATCGCGGCCTTCGAACAGGCCTGACGGGGGTGACCGGCTGCGGCATGGACCGGGGCCGGTCGCGCATGCCACCCGCAGGTTGAATCGCCAGCATGACGCACCAGACGTGCGTTATCGATAGGTCGAAAACTTGGCTTTCGAGATCGAGGTGGCCGCAACCTGTACATGTTGCACCAGCTCGGCCTCGGCGCGTTCGATCGTCCAGCGTGTGGTGGGCACCGAAATGTTGATGGCTGCCACGGCTTTGCCGCGATGGTCGATGACGGGCGCCGCCACGGAAATATCGCCCAGCACGGTTTCATTGCCCACTATGGCATAGCCTTTTTCGGCGAACTTGCGCACGCGCTCCAGCAGGCGATCCGGGTTCACTTCCGTATAGGGGGTGATGGGTTCCAGGCGCGTCTGCGACAGAATGTCGGCACGCTCCTGTTCGCTTAGTCGCGACAGGATGGCGGTTCCCGAGGCCGTAAAGTAGGCGGGCAGGCGGCTGCCCACGACAAAATCGACATTGACGAGATGCTTGCCGGGAAAGCGTGCAACGAACACGATCTCGTGACCATCCAGCTCCTGCAGGTTGGTGGTTTCTCCCAGCGTACGGCTGATGTCCAGCAAGTAGGGCGACGCTTTGTCGATCAACTCATTGGCGCGCACGTAGTTGTAGGACATTTGCAGCAGCTTGGGCGTCAGCCCGTAGGTGCGCGTCTCAGGGATACGCTTCAGGTAGCCCAGCGTCTCAAGGGTATAGACCAGTCGCTGCGTGGCACTTCGATCCAGGCCTGAGCTGCGCGCGATATCGGCCAGCGTCATGTGCCGCTTGTTGCCGTCGAACGCATGCAACACCTGAAATGCTTTTTCGGTGGAGCCAACGAACAACGAAGAACGCGGAGCGGGTGCGACCGTGCGCGACGGTGCATCGGGTTCAGTTTTTTTGGGCACGGCAAAAAGATATCCAGAAACGTGAGTGATTGTATGGCAATTGACACAATTGCTTTTAGATCAATGCCTGCCGGTGTCTACCGTTGAACCTGACCGGCAAAGCGCATCGGGTCACTATAATTGCGGCCACGCGTAACGAGACAGGGGCAAGGTCGATGAGCGCACCCACTTACCGATGGCGATTCGATGCCTCCGGTGGTTTGCTTCACCTGGTTGGCCCGCTGTCGCGACCCGCTTCGACGCGACGATCGGCGACCTTCTCGATCACGGCGGCGCAGGCCCGGCCCTTCCAGCATCCGGTGAACGATCCCGACGATGTTCAGGTGCAGACCTGTCGATTGGGCCGACGCACGGTGCAGATCATCCAGACCGCGGCGCATGCCGGCGTGCTCGTGGACCACACCCGACAGACGCGCGCGCTGGCGCGGGCCCAGCGCTATGCACGGCTGATCGAAGACGGCATCAACGCACTGCCAGAGGCCTTTGTCCTTTATGACAGCGATGATCGGCTCGTGATTGCCAACCCGGCCTATACCGCTCTGTATCCCACCATTGCCGACAAAGTGTTCCCTGGCACGACCTTCACCGATATCGTCATCACCTCGATCACGCGTGGGCAAATGCAGCTCGGTGAGGAAACGGCCGAGCGCTGGATTGCCCGTCGCTGTGAGTTTCACAGAAAAGGCGTCGGGTTCTTCGAGCAGCACCTGGCCAATAACCAGTGGATACGGGTGAGCGAGCGGCGTACGGCCTCCGGTGGGGTGGCCAGCATCCGTGCCGACATCACCCCGCTGAAGGACCGCGAAAACGCGCTTCGTGTGGCCAATGAAGAGGCGCACCAGCGTTCGCAATCGCTGACGCGCTTTCTGGCAATCTTCAGCCATGAGGTGCGCAATGGATTGAATGGCATCGTGGGACTGGCGCAGATCATGGCCTTCAAGGCGCTGGCCGATGGCGAGTTGAACCAGTCGCGCATTCTGCTGGAGTCCACGCATCGTCTGTCTACCGTCTTGTCGGATCTGCTCGAGTATCTGAAGGCAGACGCCACGGATTTCAGCGTCACGTTAAGCGATGTCGATCCGCGTTTCATGATGGAGGCGCTTGAAGCGATTTTCCGCTCGCGGGCACAGGAACGGGGGCTGACGCTCACCACCCACATCCATCCCGATGTGCCTGCCGTCGTGCGTGCCGATCCGGCCCGTCTTCAACAGATCGTCGCCAATCTGGTGAGCAACGCCATCAAGTATTCGGAGCAAGGCACCATCACGGTGACGCTGGCATGCGCAGGCGATGCCCTGCGCTATGAAGTGCTTGATCAGGGGGTGGGTATCGCCCCAGACGTGCTGCCTGATCTGTTCGATTTTTTCTCTCACGCCACCCCTGATAATCCATTGAGCACCGGTCTGGGCCTGGCCATTTCGAAGAAGCTGGTGACCACCATGGGTGGGGTAATCGGGGTGGACAGCGAGCCGGGAGCAGGCAGTCGTTTCTGGTTCGAGTTGCCGCTGATCGCCGTGCGTGCGCGTCGTGCCGTGCGCGAGCGACGCAAGGCAACCGTAAGTGAGCGGGCGCTGCAGGTGGGCGTGATCGACGATGATGCACTGAGCCGTATGGTGGCCGGTGAGCTGATTCGTCAGCTGGGACACCAACCGCACGTTTTCACCAGCGGTGACGCGTTGATCGCGCACATGGCGCAGCATCCTCTGGATGCCGTCCTGGTGGATCTGATGATGCCTGGCGAGAACGGCCACCAGATTGCACTGCGCGTTCGCCAGCAGGGCGGTCCCGCTAGTGCGCGCACCGCCATCCTGATCGCAACGGGCAATGTCCTGTCGGACACGCTGTTCGATCTGGGCATGACCGGCATCGACGGCATGCTGCTCAAGCCGTTGCTGGCAGATTCGTTGGCATCGACCCTTTCGGCGGCCGTCTCCCGGCGCCAGCGTGACCTGCCCGATGCCGGGCCTACGCCCTCGGTTCAGAAGGCGATGAGCCATGCCAGTTCGGAAACGACATCGACATCGACACTCGATGCCTTGAAGCAGGCCATTGGCGCGCGCCGTTTTTCGCAGAGCCTGCAGGCCGCCCATACGCTGTTGACGGATGTGCTGGATGCCATCGCGCAGGGCCACCGCGATGCGTTGCCCGATCTGACGCACCGTTTGGCGGGAAATGCCGCAGCATTGGGATTTGCCCGATTGGGCGTGCTGGCGCGCCGGGTCGAGCAGGCGTTGCGCAGCCGGCCCGAGGTGACCGATACGCTGGTGGCCGACCTCAAGGCCCTGTCAGACCAAGCCTTTGACGCGCGACGGGTGGTGACCGATAAGCAGGCCGACGTCCGCCGCCGCGTGACGAAAGCGGGTGGCGCACGCAGCAAGGCGCGCTGATCAGGTCGCTGTGTCCGGTGATCAGGCGGGCCTGGGGGCATCCAGCCGCAAGCGATAACCGACACCGCGAACCGTCTCCAGACGTTTGTCGGTGGTGCCGCCGTCGGTGGACAGTTTCCTGCGCAGCCGGCTGACCAGCACGTCGATGGCCCGGTCCGAGTCGGGGTCGGACACTTCGTTGACGACATCGATGATCTGGGCGCGTGAATAGACCCGCCCGCCACCACGGATAAAGAACACCAGCAGATCGAACTCGGTGCGCGTGAACGGCACGCGGGTCGCGCTTCGCTCGGAATGCACCGTTCGCGAATCCAGGCAGACGCGCCAGGCGTCCAGCGCAAACTCGCGTGCGGCCTCCTGCATTTTTCCGGTGCGAGCCAGCAGATTGGTCACACGATAGCGAAGTTCTCTCGGGTCGAACGGCTTGGTCAGGACATCCTGTGCGCCCAGCTCGAAAGCCGCCAGCCTGGCATCGATGCTGTCACGGGCGGTGACCACCATCACCGGGATGTCGATACGACCACGAAGTTTGCGCAGCAGTGTCAGCCCGTCTTCGTCGGGCAGCCCCAGATCCAGCAGGACGAGTGCATAACTGCGGGTGCGCAGCCGTCGCATGAGCTCGCGGCCATTGGACGCCACATCGGAATGCAGGCCGCCTGCTTCCAGGTAGCCAGCCATGATGGCCGCGATGGTGCGATCGTCCTCGACGATCAGAATGGCAGACGACATAGGGGATGCCCTAAGGAAACATTCCAGAAACATAACAGAATTGATTCAGAAAACAAATTTCTTCATAGTCACGGCGTGGTCGCATCCATGCGCATCACCGACAAGGGGAAAAAAATGACGATGTTCGATGACAGGGACGCGTGGTCGCGCAGGCAGTTCATGCATACATTGGGTGCGGGGGCGGCGGTGCTGACCCTCGGCGGGCTCAGCCGCCAGGCTCATGCGCAGGACGGTGGTGAGCTGGTAGTCAGCAATTGGGGCGGCGACTGGAGCAACAATTGCATGAAGGCGATGGAAACGTCGGCGCTGGAAGACAAGGGTGTGCGCATCCGGCGGGATCTCGCCTCGGCGCCCGTGCGCAAGTCCAAATTGCTGGCCGAGCGCAACTTGCCGCGCGGCACGATCGACATCGCGCATTTCACCGATGCCGATGCTTATGAGCTGCAGATCCAGGGTGCGCTGGAAGAGCTCGACTACTCCAAGATTCCGAACGCTGCCAATCTGCTGCCGGGCATGCGTAATCCCTATTTCGTGCCCTGGATGTACAGCGGTGTGGAAATCATCTACAACCCGGAAAAAATAAAGACGCCGCCGACGTCCTTTGCCGATCTCATGAATCCTGCCTATGCAGGTCGGGTGGGCCTGATCGACCAGATTTACTTCAATTACCTGTATGCGTTTGCCGTGCTGGCAGGCGGCTCGATGCAGAATGTCGAGCCAGGTCTGGCAAAGCTGCTTGAATTGAAGAAAGCGGTGCAGCCGCGCATTTTTCCGTCGCATGAACAAATCGCGGCGGCCATGTCCTCAGGCGAGATCTGGATCTCGGCGAATTACAAGGCGCGCGCTGCGCAATGGACCGCCGCCAATCTGCCGATTCGTGGCGCGTATCCCAACGAGGGGGGCATTGCGATCCAGTTTGGTGTGGTGATTCCCAAGCGGGCGCGTAACAAGGCGCTTGCCTATCGGTACATCAATGAAATGCTGGCGCCGGCTGCTGCAGGCCAGATCGGCAAGTTGACCTATTACGCGCCGTCTACCTCGAATGCCGAGCTGCCCAGGGAGATGCTGAGCGAGATCAACTTTTCCGAGGAAGAGCGCAAGAAGCTGCATCAGGTGGACTATGCGTACGCAGCGAAGAATCAGCCGCAATGGCTCGAGTGGTGGAACAAGGAGATCAAGGTTTGACCACCGCGACGATCGTCCCGCCGGCTCGGCACATGGCGGGGCAGGGCCTGTTGCAACCCCGTGGCAGGCTTGCACTGGGGTTGCTCGCGCCTTCACTCATTACGATTGCGCTGCTGCTGGGCGTGCCCTTGCTACTGCTGCTGCGCTATAGCCTGAATCGCTTCGTGCCCGGCGAGTTCATGGTGCAGGCGTTGACGCTGGAAAACTACGTCAAGTTTTTCTCCGATCCCTATTACCGCGACATCCTGTGGCGTACCGTCTATGTGGGCTTTGTCTCCACCCTGGCAAGCGTGGTGCTGGGGTTTCTTCCCGCCTACCACATCGCCCGCATTCAGTCGCAGCGCATCAAAAGCCTGTGGATCATCGTCATCATTCTGCCCCTGCTGATGGGCAACGCCGTGCGTGTGGCCGGATGGCTGGTCGTGCTGGGTGACCGCGGGCTGGTCAACACGGCATTGGCCAAGATCGGGCTCACCCATGCACCGATCCAGTTGCTCTACACGGAAACCGCAGTGCTGATCGGCACGATCTCCGTGCTACTGCCCTACATGATCATCACGCTGCAAAGCGTCATCGAAAGCATCGATCCCTCGCTGGAGGAAGCGGCACGGGGCATGGGCGCGTCGCATTCGCGCGTATTCACCCGCGTGCTGTTGCCCCTGGCCATGCCGGGCATCCTGGTCGGCAGTGTGCTGTGCTTCATTCTCGCAATGAACGCCTATGCCACGCCTTTGCTGATCGGCGGGCCCACGTTCCACATGATGGCGCCTGCCGTTTATACCCAGATCAGTCAGGCCAATAACTGGCCATTCGGCGCTGCACTGGCGTTCGTCTTAATGGCCACGACGCTGGTGCTGACACTGCTTTCGACGTGGTTGCTGACACGGCGTGCTGCCGTCGCCGAGGGAGACTGACATGCATCGCTTCACGCTGCGAACCTGTGCCTATCATCTTGTTCTGTGGAGCACCGTTGCGTTCGTATTGCTTCCGCTGGTGATCGTGGTCTGGGTCAGCTTTTTTGCCAACAAGATCGTCGGCTTTCCCCCCACGGGTTATACCCTGCACTGGTATAGCCATGCCTGGGCGCAATACGCGTTTCGGGAAGGCTTCATCACGAGTATTCAGGTCGGGCTGGTGTCCACCACACTGGCGCTGCTGCTGGGCGTGCCCGCGGCACTGGTGCTGGCGCGGTCCAGGTTTCCGGGCAAGGCGCTGATCAACACCTTCCTGCTTTCGCCCATGCTGGTGCCCGGCATCGTCGCCGGTTGTGCGATCTACATCTACTACATCCAGGTCGAACTGTTCACCGAGTATCAGGTGGCCGCCACGCTGCCCGGCCTGGTTGCCGCCCACACCCTGCTTGCCGTGCCCTGGGTGGTTCGCCTGGTGACCGCATCGCTGGCAACGGTGGGCAGCGACATCGAGGAGGCGGCACAGAATCTGGGGGCGTCGGCGTGGACCACGTTCTGGCGCATCACTTTGCCACTGGCCCGCCCCGGCCTGGTGGCGGGTGCGCTGTTCAGTTTCATCGTGTCGTTCACCGATGTCGAGAAATCGCTGTTTCTGGTCGGGCCGGATCGCACGACGCTGCCCATTGCCATCATCAACTATCTGGAATGGAATCTGGACCCCACCGTTACTGCGGTGGCTACCGTTCAGATCATCATCATCGGCATCGCGCTGGTGGTCTCCAACCGCTATGTCAAGCTGAGCTCGGCATTCTGACCGCCCCTTGCGCGCATCGGACTTAACTTTATGGCCTACATCGAATTCTCCGGTATCGAAAAACGATACGGCACGTTCAACGCAGTCTCGAACTTCAACCTCTCCATCGAGAAGGGTGAACTGATCGCCTTGCTGGGGCCCAGCGGTTGCGGCAAGACCACCACCTTGCGCATGCTGGCGGGGTTCGTTCCGGTCACCGCAGGCAGCCTGCGTATCGACGGTCGCGACGTCACGCATGACCCGGCCAACCGGCGCAACATCGGCATGGTGTTTCAGGGATATGCGCTGTTTCCTCACATGACGGTGGCCGCCAACGTCGCTTTCGGTCTGGAGATGCGCAACATCCCTCGTCGCGAGATCGATGCCCGCGTGGGTGAGGCGCTGGATCGCGTGCGCCTGCGCGAATTCGCCGGGCGCATGCCGCGCCAGCTCTCCGGCGGCCAGCGCCAGCGCGTGGCCCTGGCACGTGCCATGGCCATCAATCCGGATGTGCTTCTGCTGGACGAGCCCCTGTCGGCACTGGACGCGCGCCTCAGACATGAAGTGCGCGCCGAGATTCGGCAGCTACAGCGGGCGACCGGTCTGACCACCCTGATGGTCACGCACGATCAGGATGAAGCCCTGAGCATGGCCGACCGTCTGGTGGTGATGAACAAAGGCTGCATCGAGCAGATCGGCACGCCCGACGCGCTTTATGAGCGCCCTTGCAATCGTTTCGTCGCCGATTTCATGGGGCGTTCCAACTTCATGGCGGGCCGCATCGACAGGCCGGGGTACTTCGTGACCGATCATGGCGTGACGTTGCGCTATGCCCATCCCTCGCACGAATCCGCGCACACGCTGAGCTTTCGACCCGAGCGCACCCGCCTGGTCGCGCCTGCTTCTGTGCAAACCATGGCAGATGATGGCAGCGTGAACACGCTGATGGGCCGCATCGCCTCGTTCGCCTATCTCGGGCCGATCATTGAATGTGTGGTTCAGGTCGAGGGTGGGTCGTCGATCACGGCTTTGCTGACGAACACGGAGAGTCCAGCGGCCCTGGGGTGGCGCGAAGGCGCCGATGTGGGGGTGCAGTGGGCCAGTCGCGACACCACGGTGCTGCAGTAGCGCGCCAGACGGGACGTGTCATGACTGAAACGGCAGGCTACTGCACTCTGTGCCGATCGCGTTGTGGCGCGCGGCATGTGATCGAAGACGGCACCTTGCGCAAGGTCATCCCCCTTGCCACGCATCCCACGGGCGGCGCGTTGTGCGCCAAGGGGCGGGCCGCGCCGGAGCTGCTCTACAGCCCGCAGCGACTGACGCATCCCATGCGTCGCACGAACCCGCGCGATGCGGCCGATCCCGGCTGGGTCGACATCAGTTGGGACGAGGCGCTGGACGACATCGCCACGCGACTGCTGGATCTGCGCGCGGCACACGGTGCAGAGACGGTCGCCTTTGCCGTGACCACGCCCAGTGGCACGCCCATGGTCGACAGTATCGACTGGGTCGAGCGCTTCATCCGGTGTTTCGGCAGTCCCAACATGATCTACGCCATCGAGGTCTGCGGCTGGCACAAGGATCATGCACATAAGCTGACGTTCGGCCAGGGCATTGGCGTGCCCGATTGGGCACAGACCGAACTGATCGTGCTCTGGGGCCATAATCCTGCGCGCACCTGGCTGGCGCAGGCCTCGCAGGTTGCCGATGCGCGCCGGCGGGGCGCGCGGGTGGTGGTGATCGATCCCAAGCAGGATGGCAGCGGGCAGCAGGCCGACCTGTGGTTGCGCATCAGACCCGGTGCCGACGGGGCGCTGGCATTGGGCGCGGTGCGTCACCTGATCGAAACGCGCCGCTACGACGACGCCTTCGTGCGCAGCTGGACCAACGCACCATTTCTGGTGGACTGCGACACCCAGCGACTGCTGCGGGGCAGCGAAATCTGGGTCGATGCCGCCCCCGACACGGTCGTCCTCGCGGACGACGGTGACGGGCTGCGTCGTCATGACACCCGACTGATGCTGGACGACCCGCAGAAGGTGGATCTGCATGCGCGTCGCACGATTCGGGATATCCGGGGGCGCACGCGGCATGTCGCCACGGCATTTGCCCTTCTGGGCGACGCCGTGCATGCCTACACCCCGGCGCACGTCGCGGGCCTGACGTGGATCGGCGAGGCAAACCTGCACCACTTCAACGCCCTGTTCGAAAATGGCCCGAAAGCCAGTTATTACGCCTGGACCGGGGTGGGGCAGCACAGCAATGCAACGGCGACCGAGCGCGCCATCGGCACGCTCTACGCCTTGACGGGTGCCTGCGATGCCCCAGGGGGGAATCTCTGGACGATCACGCCACCAGCGGCCCGCGTCGCTGACTACAGCTTGCTGGCGCCGGAGCAGCAGGCCAAGGCACTGGGACTGGATGCATTGCCGCTCGGCCCGCCCAGTCAGGGATGGATCACGGCACGGGACTTTGCCCGTGCGGCGTTGCAGGGCGACCCCTATGCGGTGCGCGCGCTGGTCAGTTTCGGAACCAACCTGCTGCTGACGCAGTCCGACTCGGCACGCAACCAGGCCGCGTTGCAGGCGTTGGACTTCCATGTCCATGTGGACGTGTTCATGAATCCGACGGCCCAAAGTGCCGACATCGTGTTGCCGGCAACGTTGCCGTGGGAGCGCGAGGCGCTGAAGATCGGGTTCGAGATATCGCAGGCGGCGGCCGAACACGTGCAGTTGCGCACGCGCATGGTCGAGCCGCTGGGTCAGGCCAGGCATGACTATGCCATCGTGATGGATCTGGCCACGCGCATGGGCATGGCGGACCGCTTTTTCGGTGGCGATATGGATGCGGCCTGGAATCATCAGCTCAAACCTATCGGGCTGACCGTTCAGATGCTGCGCGATGCGCCGGAAGGCATACGTGTGCCGCAACCATTCCAGTATCGAAAGTATGCTCTGCCTCGTGAGCGGCCGGCTGGGTTCAGTACACCGTCGCGTCGGGTCGAGCTCTTCTCGGAGGCGCTGGGCGCGATCGCGCAGCCGCCCCTCGCATGGTTTGTCGAACCCGCTTCCAGTCCTCTGCGAGACACCAGCGATGCCCGCTATCCACTGGTGCTGACCACGGCCAAGAGCGGCTGGTTCGTGCATAGCTCGCATCGCCACGTGACCTCCCTGCGCAGAAAGGCGGTCGATCCGTGCGTGCAGCTCGGCGCGGGGCTGGCGCGATCGTGCGGCATCGATCATGACGACTGGGTCAGCCTGTCCACGCCACAGGGGTCGGTGTCGTTGCGCGCGCGCATCGACGCAAAGCTCGACGATCGAACGGTCATCGCCGATTTCGGGTGGTGGCAGGGGGCCACGGCATTTGACGCCAGGGACTTGCCGATCACCGGGCAGGGCAGTGCCAACATCAACGCAATCCTGACCGACGCGGCGCGAGATCCGATCAGCGGGTCGATACCCTTACGCGCCACTGTCTGCAGAATCGACTCTGACCACGTACGCAACAGGGGGCGGTGGCACGGCTGGCGCGCGTTCCGTCTCACCGCCCGAACCGAGGTCGCGAAGGAGATCGTGCACTTCGTATTTGCACCTGTGGACGGCGGTCCTTTGCCAGACTTTCATCCGGGGCAACATTTGACGGTGCGGGAAGGCGAAACGTCGATCACCCGTGCCTACTCGCTGGTCGGACCGTGCCGGGCCCCCCGCACGCTGTCGATCGCAGTCAAGCGGGATGGGCGGATGTCCAGCCACCTGCATCGCCTGTTGCCGGGTGCCGTGGTCTCCCTTGGCGCGCCAGCCGGGCATTTCAGGATACCGTTACGCGGATCGCGTCCGCTCATTCTGGTGGGCAGCGGCATCGGCATCACGCCGTTCATCGGCTATCTGGAGGCACTGGCCGAGCAGCACGACGCGCAGCATCCGGACATTGTCCTGCACTATGTGTGCAGGGATGGGCGGGGGCATGCTTTCGCAGACAGAATCCGCACGCTTGCTCGCCGCATCGCGCGCTTGCGCGTCGTGGTCTGGTATCGCGCGCCTGGTGCCCAGGATCGATGTCCAGATCATTACGACAGAGCCGGCGATCTCGATATCAGTGAGGGCAACAGGGAACATGGCGACGATCCGCTCATGCTCGCGCGCCGGCCACTGGCGTATTTGTGCGGTTCGGCCGGCATGCTGGCGAGTACTACTGCGGCGCTGGTCGCCAAAGGTCTGCCGGCATTCGATATTCTCTCGGAAACGTTCGCATCGGAAAGCGTCGTGCCTGCAGACCTTGCCGAGCAGCCGATCACCGTGGTCGACACAGGCGAAACGTTTGTCTGGCATGCCGCGCAGGGCACGCTGCTGGATGCCGGGCAGGCGGCCGGCGTCGGCCTGCCCAGTGGCTGCCGCGTGGGCCAGTGCGAGAGTTGCCTGGTCGAAGTGGTCCAAGGGCGTGTCATGCACCTGCAGCCCTACGACGGCGCTCCATCTCATTGCCTGACATGCCAGGCGGTGCCCCTGGAGCCGGTCGTGCTCAAACGCTTGAGTTGATGTGACGATTGCGAAAGGGCAACTGCTTCAGATCCTGACATGCGGGGCCGGGCGCGTCGCAGTCGATGATGGCCAGGCAGCGCGAGGCGAATGCTGCCCGAAAATGATTCTTCGCCTTCACGCACAGCAGGCGCAAGCGATCGAGGTCGACATCGTGCAGCGCATAGAATGCCGGATCGTCGCAGGCCACCACGCGTTCAGTGACGATGACGTGGGCGTCATCCAGCGCATCCAGGGCAAGAAGCGCGCTGCGCCCACAGTGTCGCCACACGCCGGTCTGCATCGGGCCCGTGTTCTGAAAATCGCCATCGGTCAGTTTAATGACGGTGACATCCACCCGCAGGCCCGGGCCAAAATGATCGCCATGGCGAGCGCCCAATGTCACCTCGATTGTGCTGCCGACACCCGCTGCATGCGCCTGTGCCACGACCTCGGGGCTGGCGAAACTGGCAAAGAGCGTGGGCACCGCAGGTTGCGCCCTGAGCAGGGCGGCAAGCATGGCAGGTGTATCGCTGGCGCCACCGGAAAGCGGGTTGTCGCCCGAGTCGGTTACCGCCAGCAGGCCGGGTGCGCGATGAGCCAGGGCTTGCGCAATGGCCTCATCGGGGCCTGGCAACAGGATGCGAAACGCCGGCGCCAGTTCATGAATACGATCCATGACGATGCGTGCTGCCGCCGCAGCCTGCCTGCCCTCTGGATCTAACAGCGCGTCGCTGACGACAAACACCGAAGCGCCAGTCGCGGCGGTGTCGGCATACGGGAACCCGCCGAACACCGACACATCGATAACGCCTTGGGTCGTGGCTTCGCGGGCGGCCTGCTCTAGTGCGCGCATGGGCCCTGCCGATGTGCGCATGTTGATGCTGGGCAGGATCACCCCTTCGTTGAGAATGACCCGGCGTGTTTTCAGTCCGTCGTTCACGCACCGCATCAGACCGTCCAGCACCCGGTTCGCCGTTTCGGTCATATCGATGTGGGGATGCGTTTGATAGACCGATGCGACATCCAGCACATCGGCCCACGCAGGCGTCATGTTGCCGTGCAGATCGAAACTTGCGCCCAGCGGAGTGCGAGGCAGCAGCGCACGAACCATTTTCGCGAGATCGAGTTCAGGCGTCTCGCGTGTGGGGGTAATTGCCGCGCCATGCAGGGACAGGTAGACGGCATCCCATCCTGCGTGCGCCATGCCCTCGCGCAGCCCGTGTTCGATCTCGGCAGACAGGCGTGTGAACACGGCGTCATCGATGGGGCCCGCCGGCAGGGCCGCGGCGCACCGCAGAACCACGACGTCCCAGTCGGGGTGAGTGTCCGCAAAGCCTGCGACCGCGCCCAGCTCAGTGGCCGTGCCGCGCATCGCATTCAGAACGTCAGCCCCGGCCTGCCATTCGTATTGTTCGAAGGCGTCCTGATCTGCAGCGATGGGGCAGAACGCATTGCCCTCGAACCAGAGTCTGGCGACCGCCAGGCGTTTGCGGGTCATTGCGGTTTGCCCGTCATGTTCTTGAGCACGTCGGCATAGCGTGCCTGCTCGGACTTCAGATGCTGGGCGAGGCGGTCGGGTGTTCCGGCCACGGGCACGGCACCCATGGCTTTGAAACGCTTGATCGTTGCGGGCTTCTTCTCGAAGTCATCAATCGCTTTCGCAATGCGGGCAGTGACCTCGGGCGGGGTGCCGGCGGGTGCCACGATAACGAACCACGACGGCAGGACATAACCCGGTACAGTCTTTTGAACCGGGTCGACACCGGGCAGCACATCCAGCGGCTGGTCGCTCGCCACACCGATGGCGACCGTCTTGCCTGCTCGGATATTCTCCAGCGCCGTGGGGACGTTGTCACCCGCCAGTTGAATATGCCCTGCGATGAGATCGGTGGTGGCCTGAGCGGCGCCTTTGTAGGGCACATGTGAAATATCCACGCCCGATAACTGCTTGAGCAGCTCAAGCTGGATATGTCCTGTACTGCCGACCCCGGGCGATCCCCAGTTCAGCTTGCCGGGTTCGGCGCGCGCACGGTCCAGCACGTCCTGCATGTTCTTCAGGCCGGAGCCCGGATGGGCAACGATCACATTGGGCACATCCGCCACATAGGACACGGCAGCGAACGATTTTGCCGGATCGAAGGTCATGTCCGGGTAGATGTAGGGGTTGATTGCCAGCGGCCCTGGCGTGCCCATCAGCAGCGTATAGCCATCGGGTGCCGCGCGTGCGACCTCAGCCGCACCGATATTGGCGCCGGCGCCCGGTTTGTTCTGCACGATCACGTTCTGCTTGAGGTCCTGCGCGATGCCTTCTGCCACCAGCCGAGCCAGCAGGTCAGTCGTGCCTCCCGGCCCGAAAGGCACGATCAGCTGGATGGGCTTGGTGGGCCATTGATCGGCCGCGGTGGCGGGCAGTGCCATCAGTGCGGAAACGAGCGCGAGGGCGGGCACGAACAGGCCCGTGAGAAAGGCACGCCGACCGAGGCGGCTGGCGGATGTGGTCAAGGTGGACATGATGAATAACCTTTCGATGGCAAGAGGATCGTTCAAGGCAGATGTGTGCGGGTGTCTATGACGGATACGGAGCATGGCGCGCATGGACGGGCAGATCGGTTTCCCGGGTCAGGCTGCCATACAGATCCGGTCTGCGATCACGTCGGGCGGGATAGGCGATGCGCGCGCGATCCACGGCGGCCCGATCGATATCGGCAACCAGCATGGCGTCGTCCCGGGTGTTGGCGCTGGCCAGCACCGTGCCATCGGGTGCCACGATCACACTGCCACCTCCCATGTCCCAGTCGCCTTCCCGCCCCACTTTGTTGGCCGCAGCAAGAAAACAGCCATTTTCGAAGGCGCGGGTGCGCAGGACTTCCTGGAACATGTTCACCCGCGATGTGGCGTAGGGCGCGATCAGCAACTCTGCACCATTCATGGTCAGGCTGCGTGCGGTCTCAGGAAAACCCATGTCATAGCAGATGCCGATGCCAACTCGCCAGTCGTCGAGCATGTAGGTGTCGAATCGAGTGCCATAACGGAAATACAGCTTCTCCAGGCTCAGCACGCCAGCTGGGTGCACCTTGCGATACTTGAAGACGATCTCGCCCTGGCGGTCCACATGCATGGCGGTATCGAAGTACAGGCCCGCCTCGACCCTCTCATAAATCGTCGCAATGACCTCCACCTGATGACGTTGCGCGGCTTCGCGCATGGCGGTGAGCGTGGGGCCGTTGTCGTGCTCGGCCAGGGCATGGTAGGACGGGTCCTGATACTGCGCAAAGAAAATGGTGTTGAAGAATTCGGGCAGCACGACGAGTTGCGCGCCTGCCTGCGCGGCCTGCTCGATGTATTGGCAAGCCTTGCGCAGGTTGGCAGTCAGGTCTTGGGTGCTTTGCATCTGTACGCAGGCGATGCGCATGATTTTCTTCCAGGTGAGCCACCGCGTGGCATGGACACAGATTTAACGTAGGCGTTGCGTGAGGGCTTGCGCAGGAGCGTGGCGCAAAAAAATACAGGAGACTGAATCGAATGATCCATCAAATGATAGTATAGATCAAATGGTTTTTATTGAGACGCACCCATGCGTCAATCATTGGATCGGTCATGTCGCATATTTTTCACCGTACTCCCCGTCAATCCCTGGCCACTGTGGTGCGCGGGGAGGGCAGCTTTCTGATCGATGCACAGGGTCGACGTTACTACGACGGTTCAGGCGGGGCGGCCGTCTCCTGTCTGGGGCATGCGCATCCTGAGGTGGTGGATGCGACCATCGAACAGATGCGCAAGATCGAATACGCGCACACCAGCTTTTTCACATCCGAGCCGGCCGAGCGTCTGGCTGATACGCTCGCCACGCGTTCACCGTCCAATCTGAATCACGTCTATTTCCTGTCCAGCGGATCCGAGGCCATGGAGACGGCGCTGAAGATGGCGCGCCAATACCACGTCGAGCGCGGCGAGCCGCAACGCCGGCACAACATCGCACGCCTGCAGAGCTATCACGGCAATACGCTGGGCGCGCTGAGCATTGGTGGGCATATGGGGCGACGTGCGCTCTATCAGCCCCTGCTGGCCGAGAGCCATCATGTTTCGCCCTGCTTTGCGCATCATTACCGTCAGCAAAACGAGACCGATGAACAGTACGCAAGCCGACTGGCTGACGAGCTGGAACAGGCGATCCTAGCGCTGGGGCCCACGACTGTCAGCACCTTCGTCGCAGAGACCGTGGTGGGGGCCACCGCGGGTGCCGTGTGTGCCGTGCCCGGCTACTTTCCGAAGATACGGAAGGTGTGTGACCGTTATGGCGTGGTGCTGATTCTCGATGAAGTCATGTGCGGTCTGGGGCGTACTGGCACCTATCACGCGTTTGAGCATGAAGGCGTTACGCCTGATCTACTCTGCCTGGCCAAAGGCCTTGGTGGCGGCTATCAACCGATTGCGGCAGTCATGGTTGCCGACCAGTTGGTGGACACCATCGTGCGCGGGTCGGGGGCCTTTCAGCATGGTCACACCTATGTGGGACATCCTGTTGCCTGCGCGGCAGCGCTGGCGGTGCAGCGCATTGTCGAACGCGATGGGCTGGTGGCGCGCAGTGCCGCGCTCGGGGCGCATTTGCACAGGCTTCTGGTTGCGCGGTTTGCAGATCATCCCCACTGTGTGGATATTCGCGGTCGCGGGCTGTTCCAGGCAGTGGAGTTCGCGGCGAAACGCGGCCCCGATGTCCCCTTCGAACCTGCGGCCCAGCTGCATGCGCGCATCAAGCAGCACGCGTTGGCGCGCGGCCTGTTGTGTTATCCGGGAGGCGGCACGATCGACGGCACCCGGGGCGACCACGTGTTGCTTGCTCCCCCCTACATCACCACGGAATCGGAGCTCGCCCAGGCGGTGGACATTCTGGGCGAGGCCGTCGATGCGGCAATTACCGAGGTGCACGCATTAAACTAGCGCTTTAATTCGCAACGGGAGACTGGATGGACAAGCGAGCGGTCGACACCTTGATCGAGCAAACCTATCAGAGTCTGCCGCCCAAACTCCAGCGCGCTGCGCGTTATGCCATCGACAATCCCAAAGCGATGGCATTGAATTCGATGCGCTCCAGTGCGGCCGAGGCGGGCTTGCCTGCCAGCGCCATGCATCGTCTGGCGCGCACCCTCGGGTTCGATGGATACGAAGCGATGCGCACCGTCTATCGTGATTGGTTGGCGCAAGGCAGTGGCATGTTTGCCGAACGTGCCACGGCGCTGCAAAAGCGCGGTGCAGCCAACGAGTCTGAGCGTCTGGTGGGTGATATCGTTCAGGCCGAAACACGCAATCTTGCGCAAGTGACCGACCCTCGCACCCTGGCAGCACTGAAGGCGGCACACGATCTGTTGCGACGCGCTCGCCACATTCATGTGGCGGGGCTGCGCAGCCTGTTTCCCGCGGCGTTCTATTTCAACTATGCCTGCAACATGTTCATGCCCAACGTCAGCTTGCTGTCGGGCGTGGGTGGAACGTTCTCGGACGACCTGCGTCATGCCGGGCGTGATGATGTGCTGGTGATTTTTAGCTACGAACCCTATGCCCGCGATTCTGTTTCCGCTGCACGTTATGCGCGTGCGCAGGGCATGCAGATCATCGCGGTGACCGATAGCGCCGTGTCGCCGATAGCCGGTCAGGCGGCTGCCCTGATCGTGGTGCCCAATGCCACGCCGGCTTTCTTCCCTTCGGTCGTTCCGGCCATGGCGATCGCACAGACGCTGGTGGCCTTGCTCATTGCCAGTGGCGAGCAAGGCAGTCTGGACGAAATCGAGCGCAGCGAAACACAGCTACGCGATTTTTCTGTTTACTTGAAAGATCCTGTTTGACTAGGCGTGAGGGCTGAAGGAGTAGACTGCTGGATTGTTTTTCAGAGTCGGGACTGTCTTCATGCTCGTCAAAGCGCTTCGTCAAGGTGTGGGTCAACTGTTCATCATCGGTGACGCCCTCACACGCCCCCGCCCTCAGCAACGTTCAACGCAGGGCCAGGCCGCCGTGCAGGCGCAGGCAGCGGGGCTGTCGCTTTATCAATTCCATGCGTGCCCGTTCTGCATCAAGACCCGACGTGCCATGCACAAGCTGAACGTGCCGATCGCACTGCGTGATGCCAAGAACGACGCGCAGGCCCGTGCCGAGTTACAGCAAGGTGGCGGCAAAGTGAAGGTGCC
>Ga0075364_10000298_pt1 | contig 24114 bp, 18 predicted proteins | sample EndMetdeltDD1764_FD_71517 | JGI IMG/M metagenome (GOLD analysis project Ga0075364, IMG submission 71517) | Populus endosphere microbial communities from Tennessee, USA - Endosphere MetaG P. deltoides DD176-4 | ecosystem: Host-associated > Plants > Roots > Endosphere | place: USA: Tennessee... | reverse complement strand
ACCACGCACCGATATCTTTTCGGACAGGTCAGCAGCGACATCGTCGCCCCGGTTCATTCGCCGATCCAAGTTCAAGCCAGGGGGCTCCTCGCTATGCGCATCGTCGTCACCAGCCAGTGCCAGACCAGCGGGCTCACCGTTGCTCTGCGGATGTTGCTCCCGGATGCAGAGGTCAACCCGTTCACATACGCCGGCCTCACCGCCGTCGAACACGAGACACTCGCGCAGCAGCTCACCGAGGCGGAGGTGTGGGTCGTGACGGCGCCGACCAGTTTCATCGAAACGATTCAGGGGATTGCCGACCTCACCCACCTCCGCATCCTCACCATGCCGGAGCTGTACTTTGACGCGTTTCATCCCGACCTCGTGTACGCCTGGCTACCAAACGCCACGACCCTTGACACGCCCGCAGGGCCATACAACTCGGCAATCGTGCTGTGGGCGTGGCGCCATCAACTCGACGTCAGCGAGACAATCGCACTGTTCACGCCGGCGGTTTTCGCCGGGCTGGCGTACACGACGCGCTGGAACCTGTCCACAGCTCGGATGAAGAGCGACTTCGAGGCCCACGGTCTGGACTACCGCCAGTTCCTGCTCCCTCTCCAACGAAGAGGCGTCTTCATGCACACGGTGAACCATCCGAGGGTGACGGCACTCGCCCAGCTCGGTCGCCTTGCAGCAAGCCGGCTCGGCGCCCGCCCCGAGCTTCTCGCAGAGCCGATCGAGGACTTCATGACCGATGCGCTGATGGCCGCGAGTGCCGTCTGGCCGGTCTACCCCTCGATCGCCAACGCACTCGGTATGAAAGGTTCGTACACGTGGAAGCTGCCCGATCAACGCGTGATCCGACTGGATGAGTTCGTGGAAGGCTCATACGAGATGTACGGCCGAGTCGACGCCAGCGAGTTCGCGTGCGGCCAGCTCGATTGGCCGATGTACGATCCCGTCCTGACCGAAGCTGCGCAGGGGGTCACTCGATGAATCCGTACCGCGGCCTCCCGTCCACGAATTTCTGGTCATCTGGCGTGGCGCTGGCACCGCCTGGCGGACTCGACCCCGTGACCACCACGAAGTTCAAGCTGACAGCCGCCGATCGAGTCGCCACCATGGGCAGCTGTTTTGCCCAACACATCTCGCGCCACATCGAACGGGTCGGTCTCAACTACTTCGTGACCGAACTGCCGCCCGATCGCACATCAGCCGACGAAGCAAACCGTCGGAACTACCGCGTCTTCTCTGCTCGATACGGCAACGTCTACACGGTGCGGCAGGCTCGTCAGCTCTTCGAACGCGCATTCGGTGCATTCGAGCCGATCGATCATACGTGGGCGAAAGGAGGCCGATTCGTCGACGCCCTCCGTCCACAGATCGAGCCCGATCTGTTCGAAACGGTCGACGACGTTGCGGCTGCACGCACCGAGCACCTGGCAGCGGTTCGCCGCCTGTTTCTCGAGTCCGACGTCGTCGTGTTCACGCTCGGCCTCACGGAGACGTTCGCATCGATCCACGACGGGACGGTCTACCCGGTCGCCCCGGGTGTTCACGGTGGTGAGTTCTCCGACGACAAGTACCGTTTCGTCAACTTCTCGGTCACGGAAGTCGTCGAGGATCTCGAGTGCTTCGTCGATTCCGTCAAGGCCGTCAATCCTGCCGTACGGGTTCTGATCACGGTGTCACCTGTGCCCCTGATCGCCAGCTACGAACGGCGCCACGTCCTTGTCTCCAACACCATCAGCAAGGCCACCCTTCGGGTCGCGGCCGCCCAGGTCGTGGCGTCGCGCGAATTCGTCGACTACTTTCCCTCCTACGAGATCATCGCGGGCTCTGGCGATGGCACGCGATACTTCGAACCGGATCTTCGCGAGGTCTCCCAGCGCGGAGTCGATCATGTCATGCGAGTGTTCCAGGCGCACATGATCGACGGGATCGATGCACCTCAGGCGCCAGTCGCCGCGTCAGACCACGACCGCGCGGCCTATGTCGACGCGGCGAGCGGCGTCGTGTGCGACGAGGAATTGATCGAGGCATCGTTGAGGTCGGCCGGTCTTTGATGGCCGTCGTCGATTGATTCGCCTCCGACCTGAGTTCCCGCGTCGCCGCCGCGACCCTTCCTGATGAGCCCTCGAAGCCAGGAGCTCACGCCTTCGACGATCCTCGCCACTCCTGCGGCGGAGTACGCGAGCAGCGCGTATGCGGCCGGCGCAACGAAACGCCCAGCCTGCGTGTAGTACCCGACGAAGATGGCCACGTTGAGCACGATGATCGCGGCCGCCAGTCTCGTCGCCGCGTCGCGTCGTCGCCGCCAGATCTCCCACACGCCGAACACGGTGAACAAAGGCGGGAAGTAGATCCAATAGAGACCCAGTAGAACCGCCGGGTAGAAGACGAGGTTGTTTGCCTTCCCCATCGGACCGAGCGCGTCACAAGGACACGTCCATCGCATCCACGCACCTTGCAACCGATCGTTGAAGATGTAGACACGTTCGCCGGGAGCAGAAGTCTGCGTCACGTGGCTCCATCCGAACAGCTTCAGTCCGGGGAAGTAGTAGTCGTAACCAGTCCTCAGTGGACTTCCGAACTCGGTCCACTGGTACGTCGCCAGGAAGATCAGGACCGGGATCGCCCCGACCAGAAGCAAACGAAGGTTCCTCCAGCGGCGGAGGCAGACGAGAACGGCGACGAGCGACGAGATCGCGCTGAACCTGGTCAAGACCCCGTAACCCGCAAGCGCACCGGCGAGAACCAGAAGACCGGACTGCACCACTCCGCGCACGTCATGGGCGCGTTCTGGCGCGCCGGATGCCGGTGACGGCGCAGCTCGCGGCTGCTTCAACGCGAGCGTGACCGCGAGGAGCATCAGCATCGACAGGAGGGCACCAAAGGCGTCGGACATCAGAAGTTGCGCCGAGCGTTCCATGAACGGCGACACCATCGTGATCAGAGCCGCGATGGCGGCGGCCAGAGGTCCACCGAGCACCCACGCGACGGTGAACAGGACGACCACGAGGAGTATCACCATCACTCGACCTCCCTCTTGGGCGTCGGTGACCGAGTTGCTGCCGAACCTGACGAAGGGCGCGAGCGCGAGCGAGAAACCTGGGGGGTACCTACTCGGCCTCAACTCGCTGTCGAGCCTCTGTTCGTGCGGGGGCACTGCTTCGTCGATTCGTGTCTCGAATCCGTTGCCGTTCGCGATCTCAAACGCCGTGTCGGCGTAGACCGGTGAGTCCGGGAAGGCCTGGTCCTCCAGCGGATAGAGATGAGTTGTGATGAGCGGCGCAACGGCGAACGCCAGAGCGATCAGCGCCACCAGCCTGCGAATGACATCTCGAACGACGAATGACCGGACAGACAGCAACGTGCTTCGAACTCGACCGCTGGACGTCATGGCTTCCGGCGGATCTGGCACAGGTCAATCCGTCAGCGTGACGGCGGGCGGGCCATCGACGACCTGGTGGATAGGCGACATTGCAGCAGGCTTGGTTGCAGCTCGACTCGTCACCAGACGGCGAACCAATTGACGACCCGGGCGCTCGATCATGTGGTGAAGTCCGATCGCCAGAGCAACAACGATGCACAGCTTGAAGAACTCCAGCAACAGAACGGATCCCGACCAGGTTGCGGTCCAGGCCCCGATGTCCAGGTACGGGATCATCAGGTAGTGGATGAGGTAAAAGGCAAACGACACCTCACCGAGGACGACCACAGGCGGGAGCGACAGGAATCGCGCGATCAGGCCCCGTGGAGCCAAAGCGAGTCCTGCGATCACCAACACAGCTGGAACTGCGTACACGACGTCAAAGGACCAGATCGTGAGATAGAGCGATCGCGATGTCATGAGCCGCAACATGACCAGCAGCCCAGCGAGTACCAGCCACCGGGCCCGATGGGCCAGGCGGGAGCCCCTCAGGTTCAGGACGATGCGAGCAGCGATCACGCCGAGCGTGAAGTCCCCCAGTCTCGACAGCGGATTTCGGTACAGCCACCGGTGCCCAGTGCTGAGCGTCGCTGGAACACCCGGTTCGTTCCTCGCGAGCCGAAACCACAGCGTGACGAGGAAGAGCGCCCCAATCACGCCGACAGCGGCAAGGATGAGTGCCTTCGTTGCACGGATCCGCCGGAGACACACGACGACCGCCGGAAAACACGCATAGAGGAAGCACTCCACCGACACCGACCATGCCGGCGGGTTGAACCCGTAGGCGACCTGGATGTCGCCCTTCCACGCCTGCAGGGCAGCGACATGCCAGCCCCATCCCTCCGCACTCTGTGCAAGCGCGTTCCGTCGCAGCACGACCCACGCCAGAACGGCGATGTACAGCGGATAGATCCGCGCGAAACGCGCGACCGCATATCGAGCCAGCTTTGAGGGGTTCGGCGCCGACAACTGATCGAAGTAGTTGAGTGACAGAACGAATCCTGACAGCACAAAGAACACCGTCACGCCCATGTAGCCCGAGCCCATCAGAAGCTGCAACCAGACGGGTGCGGGTCGGGGTGGCGTCACGTGCGAGAAGTACACGGCGAGTGCGGCGAAAAAGCGCAGCCCCGTCAAGGACGGCACATTTGGGCGGTCAGCCGCCGGCATCGACTCGTCTGTCAACGGTTGCGGCTCCCAACACACGGCATCCCGGGCGAGCCTACTGCCGTCGCCTCGCGCCAGCCACGATTCCCCTGGACCGGCGACACATGCATCGCGGCACCGTTCACGCGACCCGAGGACCGAGCATCCGGACCACGCCCGATGATCGCCTTGGGTGACCCGACCGTAGTAGCCTGCACAGCCCTGGGCGCTCGTCCGTTCTCGACCGCCTAGGCCAACGGTCCAGTCGCACCGCTGCCCTGCGTTCCAAGACCAATCAAATGCAGATCACTGAGCCATGACCACCGTCGACACACCTCGAACAGTTCCGTTCAACGACCTGTCGCGTTCGGCTCCGGCGCTCTGGGCCGAGGTTCAACCGGCACTTGCTGCGACGGTCAAGGCGGGCATGGTGGTTCTCGGGAAGGGTGTCGCCGAATTCGAGGACAAGTTCGCCGACTATCTCGGCGGCGGACACGTGATCGGGGTCGCCTCCGGCACCGACGCGCTCGAGCTCGCTCTCCGCGGTACTGGCATTCGACGGGGCATGCGCGTTGGGTTAGCAGCCAACGCCGGGTTCTACGCCACGTGTGCGCTGCTGGCGATCGGGGCGGAACCGATCTATGTCGACGTCGCCGACGGCGAGATCAGTCCTGGGCCGGCCGAGGTCATGGACTGCATCACGGCAGATGGCGTCCGCGCCTTCGTGATCACGCATCTCTATGGCCGCGTCGCTCGAGACATCAGGGCGATCGCCCAAGTCTGCCGGGCTCACGACGTTGTACTCGTCGAGGACTGCTCACAGTCTCACGGGTCGCGTGATGGCGCAACCGCGACGGGCGCCTTCGGCGACGCTGCCGCCTTCAGCTTCTACCCAACGAAGAACCTTGGTGCGCTCGGCGATGGCGGCGCGGTCTTCTGTCGAGACGAACGAATTGCACAGGAGGTCCGGTCGCTGCGGCAATACGGCTGGGCATCAAAGTACGAAGTGTCACGAGCGGGTGGCATGAACAGCAGGCTCGACGAACTTCAGGCAGTCATACTCACCGCGTCGCTTCGTGATCTCGACGCGCGAAACGAGAAACGTCGATGCATCGTCGATGCATACCGTGCCGCCGTGCCGGAACTACCGCTTGTCTGCGTTGCTCCCGACCGTCCGGCGTGGGTCGCACACCTCTGCGTAGCCATCTCCGACGACCGTGATGCCGATCGAGCGACATTGCATGCGCGGGGCGTCGCCACCGATGTTCACTTTCCGATACCAGACCATCGCCAACCAGTCTGGACGGGCAGCCCCTTCCCATCTCTTCCTCGAACGGAGCTGCTCGCTCGCCGAGTGTTGTCGCTCCCGTGCTTTCCTGAGATGTCCACCGACGAGGTAGAACACGTCGCAGCAGCACTTGCGACGGTGTTCGGTGACTGAGCAACCCACACTCTCGATCGTGGTCCCCGTGTACCGCAACGAGAGCTCGATGAAAGAGTTGGTGGCCGAGCTCTCCAACGTCGCCGTCAATGTGCGAGGCCTGGTCGAGTGCGTCTTCGTGATCGATTCGTCTCCTGACGAAAGCCGCAGAAGACTCATCGAGGCTTTGCCCAGCGCCCCCTTTCGAGCGGTGATCGTCGATCACTCCAGAAACTTTGGCTCATTCGCGGCGATTCGTACCGGGCTGGAGTTCGGTGCGGGGAAGTATTTCGGAGTGATGGCAGCGGACCTGCAAGAACCACCCCAGTTGATGCTGCAGTTCGTCGAAGAGCTCGATCGTTCCGAAGTCCAGGTTGTCGTCGGCGAACGGGTCTCTCGGAGCGGCGATCAGGCGCGAGTCCGCGTGCCGGCAGAGCTGTTCTGGAGGCTGTATCGACGGTTCGTCCTCCCGACGATTCCCGCGGGCGGCGTCGACGTCTTCGCATGCACGCACGAAGTACGCGATCGGCTGCTCCAGTTTCGAGAGTCGAATTCGTCTTTGATCGGCCTGCTGTTCTGGCTGGGCTTCAGCACCTCGTCGGTGCCGTACGACCGGCGGCCGCGCGCGGACGGGCTGGGAAGTTCATGGACGCTGCGCAAGAAGATCCGCTACATGACAGACAGCATCTATTCGTTCACAGACCTGCCGCTGCGGCTGCTGCGGATCATCGGGGCGTTCGGACTCGTCATCTCCGCGTTGTGCTCCATCGCAGTCACCATCGCGTGGGCGCAGGGCTCGGTCAGCGTGCCCGGGTACACCCCTCTGATCCTGGCCGTGTTTGCGGCGACGATGATGATCATGACGGCGCTCGGCATCGTTGGGTCGTACGTGTGGCGCGCCTATGAAAACACCAAGCAACGCCCTCTCGGGGTTGTCGAGAGGGTTCAAGTCGTTGAAGCCTGAACGCGTGCGCAGCTACTTTCAACATGCCCTCTCCGAAGTCGAATCGTCGACGATCGGCGACCGCACCCGCATCTGGGCGTTCGCCCATGTCCTACCGGGCGCCGTGATCGGCGAAGACTGCAACATCTGCGACCACGTGTTCATCGAGAACGATGTCGTCGTCGGTGACCGAGTGACGGTCAAGTGCGGCGTGCAACTCTGGGACGGTGTGCGCCTGCACGACGATGTCTTCGTCGGCCCCAACGCGACGTTCACCAACGACCCGTTCCCGCGGAGCCAAGATCATTCGTCGCCTCTCCTGGAAACCATCGTCGAGCGCGGAGCCAGCATCGGCGCAAACGCGACCATCCTTCCAGGGACGCGGATCGGGCAGAATTCGATGGTCGGCGCTGGCTCGGTCGTCACCGGGAATGTGCCGGCGAACGCAATCGTCATCGGCAACCCGGCCCGGATAACGGGGTACACGCGGTCAGGTGAGCTGAACATCGAAGAAACGGCGGCTCGACCCTCGAGCCACACGACCGGTCCGCTCGGCCGACGCGGAGTTCGAATCATCGATTCACCGGTCTTCGATGACTTGCGGGGGTCGTTGTCCGTGCTCGAGTCGGACGCGCTGCCGTTCACGCCCGCGCGCATCTTCACGGTGTTCGCCGTTCCATCCAAAGAAGTCCGGGGCGAGCACGCCCACCGCACGTGCCAGCAGGTGTTGACATGTGTGTCCGGGAGCGTGCAGGTGCTCTGGGACGACGGCGTCCAACGCGGAGAGGTGTTGCTCGACAGCCCCGGCACCAGCCTGTTCATGCCGGCCATGGTGTGGGGGTCTCAGTATCGGTTTCTCGACAACGCCGTGCTCGTCGTCCTCGCTTCGCTGCCGTACCAACCAGAGGACTACATCCGGACATACTCTGAGTTTCTCGAGGAGATCGACGATTACGACCGCCGATCAACCCCTACACCACCAGTCGAGTCAGCGTGACACTGTCCAGCACCGAGCACCATCAGCGGCCAACGACTGGCGATTCGACCGCGCTCTCACGACGAATCTTGCGGTGGCGGGATCGCATCATTGCGCATCCACGTCTGGAATGGGCACGGGCGCGAGCGGCCGGCCCGACGGCGGTCGTCATTGTTCTGGCTTCTGCCGCGATAACGCTCGCGATCATGCACGGAACGATCTGGTACTCGGATGAGTTCCGATATGGACTGAACTATCGCGGCACGACGCACGACATCTTCAAGGAAGAATTCGGCTTCATCTTTCCGCTGACCCGCATCGCCTACAACGGGCTCTTCCGGTTGTTCGGGCTCCGGACATATCTCCCCTTCCGAGTCTTCGGTGTGGGTTGCACGATTGTTCTCGCCACTTCCGTCGGGCTCTACGCGCGACGTTTCGCGAACCGTTGGGCAGGCGTTGTGTGCGTCGCCTATTTCATGCTCCTTGGCAGCTCTTTTCACAACCTGCTGTGGCCGGCGGCGAGCATCAACGAGTTGGGCGTCGCGATGCTTCCCTTGGGCCTCGTGATCCTCTCGTCCCAGCGGCGGTACGCGACAGTGATGGCATTTGTGCTGTTCGGGCTGGGCTTTGGCTTCGCCGGCCCACAGGCCGTCGCTCCCATCTTCGGCTGCCTGGTGTTCCTGGCCGTGACGCGCCGCTGGCGCGCGACGCTCATTCCGATCGCCTGGTTCATCTACTACCTGGTGCTCGTGTCCTTGTCCGACTACGACGCCCCTGCGCCGATCACGACGAACATCTTCAACGCGCCCGGCTTCATCTACCGCTCGGCGATCGGCTCGACGTCAGGCGCGATGGGATTGGAGGGCAGCGCCGGACCCGTGACGTTCGCGATCTTCGTGGTGGCGCTCGTCGTGGGCTATCACAGGCTGCCGCGCGAACGCCGACACAGAGTACTCGCGGCAATCGCGATGACCGTGACGTTCTGGTCCATCACCGCTGTTCTTCGCGGCCATCTCAACGAACCCGCCGCTCCCCGTTACCTCGTCTTTCCGATCACCGGATACGTCCTCGTGCTCGTCGAGCTGTCGACGCTCGTGGTTTGGTCATCGCGGCGACGAATGCTCGCTGCAGGACTGATCGCCTTCGCAGTGGTCGCGAATGGATCGTTGCTGATCCTGTCCGGACGAGCCTTCCGCTATCAGAGCGGCGTGCAACGCGCCGAGCTCGCCGCCTTGGAACTCGCGGCAGATCGCGCCGACGCCTCATATCAGCCGGATCCGTCGACGATGCCGTACATCAGCGCTGGTCCGTATGAGGCCGCGATCACGGCTCTGGGTTCGCCCGCCTTCAGCTACGCGCACCTTCCGAACGCGACCGAATCCGAACGCGAGGCCGCTGATCGGGTTCTTCTGGAGCTTCGTTCCATTGTTGCCACAGCTGTCGACGCGCAGCCGCCCGGCGAGCAGTACACCCGCTGCGAGACGCACGGTGGCGCGGCGTTTGCAATGCAGATCGAATCGTCCGACTCACCGATCTACATCGAAAACCGTGGGGTCCTTCCGATCGAGATCAAGGCCCGGCGATTTGCTGCCATTCCATCCACAGCAGGAATCACAACGGTCTATCCAGGACGACGGATGCTCATCATGGCGGCCCCAGACAAGTCGACAACGCCTTGGACGCTCTCAGCCGTCGGTGACGTATGGACCCTCTGCGGTTCAGAATCGTCATGATCATCGTCGCGGTGGGGCGCGGTGCCAATGGCACGACGCATCGCGGACGCAGCTACAGAGGGATCGAATGACAAACGGACGGGTGACCCAACCGAACGCCGGCGCGCGACGCGCGCAGCGCCTGCTACGGCCGTCGTGGTATGTGCGCCACGTCGACGATCAGGCCCTGTCGGTCGAGGATGCATCGGCACACTTCGAGGCGTTTGGGCTTCGTGACGGCCGCAGCCCCTGTGCGTTGTTCGACGCTGAGTGGTACGCCACGCGTGCGGGCGACAGACAGGGTCTCTCACCAATCGAGCACTACCTGACATCAGGCGCCTCGCAGGGCCTGGATCCGAGTCCCGTCTTCGACTCGGAGTGGTACGTCGCGCAGATCGACGGTCCACTACCCCCCGGTGTTACACCACTCGAACACTTCATCGACGTCGGTTCGGAACGCGGGTTGGATCCGCATCCACTCTTCAAGACCCTGTGGTATCGGTCCACATATCCTGAGGTCGAGCTCGATGGGCTGACCGCCGTCGAGGACTTCATGGACCTCGGGTGGACCCTGGGACGCGATCCGAGTCCACTCTTCTCCGCGAAGGCGTACCTTCAGCTCAACCCTGATATCGGTCAGACGAATCCGCTCGTCCACTACATCTGCTTCGGAATGCGGGAGGGGCGGCCCTCAGCGTCTGTCTTCGACGACCGCGCGTATGTCGGCCAAGCCGGCTCGTCGCCCGCTGCATCGTTCGCTCGATCCAGGGATCAGCTGCGGGCACGAGTGCTTCGCCTCTTCCGAGCGAGCCACTACACGACGATCAACCCCGGTATCGCCGAAAGTCACCATACGCCGATCGATCACTACCAGCTGTTCGGGTTCGCCGATCGGCTCGAGGCGAACGTGCTGTTCGATTCGACCTGGTACCGCAAGCACATGCCAGATCTCGGTCCAGACGTTCACCCCCTCGAGCACTACCTCACGGTTGGGGCCCGTGACGGGATGACCCCAAGTGTCGCCTTCGACGTCTCGTGGTACCTGCGCCAGCTCGGCCATGACCTGCCCCCGGATTGCACGCCGGTCGAGCACTACGTGCACATTGGTTGGGCGATGGGGCTCGACCCGCATCCGCTGTTCAGCGGAGCGTGGTACATCGAACGCAATGGCGTTTTCGACCTCGGCGGACTGACTCCGTACGAGCACTTTCTGCAATTTGGCTGGGCAAAGGGTTACGAGCCCGGCCCGATGTTCAATGCGTCGGCCTACTGCTCATTGAATGACGACGTCGACCTCGCCGACCAGAACGCTTTCATTCACTACATCTCAGAGGGCTTCAAGGACGGCCGACCAACGTCCTACCTCTTCGATGAAGGGTGGTACCTCAAACAAGCGTCCGACGATCCGCTCAGCCACCGATTCCAGCCGCTCGCCCACTACATACACTTCGGTTCGCCGATTGGTCGCCGGTCCAGCCCCGATCCGCTCGCCGCCGCGCTCGCCGAGCAGCGAATGGGCGCCGATCGTCGATCTCGTGCAAGCCTCGTCGGCTCGGTGGAGATCGACGACCGAGGGATCGAGACGCAGACCACCGAGATCTCGTGGGACTCGCGCGTTGAGCTCATCAACGCTCCATCGACCGACGATCCGTTGGTCAGTGTTGTCATTCCGACCTACAACCACTTCGAGGATGTGACCCGCTGCATCGAAAGCATCTCGACCGCAGGAGACGCGATTCCGCTCGAGATCATCCTCGTCGACGACGCCTCGGACGACCAGAACGCGTCACGGTTCCGCTCGATCAATGGGATCAGGCTGATCCGGTTGCACGAGAACGAGGGATTTGCAGGCGCCTGCACCGCCGGCGTCGCGGCGTCTCGGGGCGCCTTCATCCTGCTGTTGAACAACGACACCGAAGTCCTCCCCGGATGGATCGATGGTCTCATCGAGGAGATGGACACGCATCCCGGCACCGGCGTCGTCGGATCCATGATCGTGCGACCAGATCTACGTCTGCAGGAGGCCGGCGCCGTCATGTGGGCCGACGGCGACGCCGCGCAGTATGGCAGTGGCCACGAGCCGGTCGACTTTCGCTACAGGTTCCGTCGAGAGGTCGACTATTGCTCAGGAGCATCGCTCCTCATTCGGCGCGAGGTCTGGGACCACATCGGCGGATTCGACCCGCAGTTCAGCCCGGCCTACTACGAGGACGCAGACGTGTGCTTCGCCGCCCGACAAGCAGGATGGGTCGTCGCCTACCAGCCGAAGTCGGTGCTCTTCCACAACGAGGGGTCGAGCCATGGCACCGACGGGGCGGGAACGAAGAAGTACCAGTTCCGGAACAAGGAACGCTTCCGCAAGAAGTGGGAGCTGTCGCTGTTCGGACACGGCTACGCGAAGGACGCGGCCGACGGCATCGCCCTGCTGCGGCTCCGCGACCGGCGGCGTTCGAACCACGTGGTCGTCATCGATCATCGAGTTCCGGCGCGTGATCAGGATGCGGGCTCCTTGCGCATGTATCGCATCATCGAACTCCTGATCGGTCTCGGCCATGTGGTCCATTTCCTTCCGGCAGACCGCGCGCGCCATCAGCCGTACACCCAGGAGCTCGAAGATCTCGGCGTCGAGTTCATCACTGGCGATGACCCCGACATGGTCCAGCACCTGCGCGCGATCAGCTCCATGACCGATTTCGTGCTCGTGTCGCGACCGGAGGTGCTCGCGCAAAGGATCAGCTTCGTTCTCGAAGCTCTCCCCACCGTTCCCGTCGTGTTCGACATGGTCGACGCACATGCTCAGCGGATCAGGCGCAGTGCAGCGATGTCCGCTCGTCCCGAACTCGAAAGCGAGGCACTCCGCCTCGAACGGCTGGAGACTGCAGCGGCGCGTCTGGCCGACGTCGTCGTCGTCGTCTCGCAGGCGGACGAGGACTTCATCACAGATCTCGCGCGAGTACCGCTGTCCACCGTTCGCATTCCGACCATCCACTTTGCCGAGGACCCAGGACCGACCTTCGATGAGCGCGACGGATTGCTCTTCGTCGGCGGCTTCGAACACCCGCCGAACCTCGACGCAGCCCTGTTCCTGGTGCATGATATTCTTCCCCTCGTTCGTGACAGGCTCGGCGATGTTCGGCTGACACTTGCCGGAAGCAAGCCGCCCCAGGAGCTCGTGCGCCTGTCGCTTCAGAACGTCACGGTGACCGGATGGGTCGCTCAACTTCGGCCGCTCTACGATCGTGCCCGTGTGTCAGTGGCGCCGCTGCGATTCGGCGCGGGCGTCAAGGGCAAGATCGGCGAAGCCCTGAGCTTCGGCGTGCCGACCGTGACGACGTCCATCGGCGTTGAGGGCATCGATCTCCGGATCGGTGCCGACATCCTCGTCGCCGACGACGCAGCAGGATTTGCCGATCGCATCGTGGAGGCATATCTCGATCGTCCAACGTGGGAGGCGCTCCGAACCAACGGCGCGGCCGCGATCGAGAGTCAGTTCGGTCGCGACGCAGCCACTACACAGATCGAGTCGTTGGTCAGGGCTGCGGCCCTCGTCGACCGTCGCCCCGATCATCGCCCATCTGCCGGTTAGACGACGGTTGCGCGAATTCGCCGTACGACTCGAGCGGCAACTCGGATCGGGCGCGACAACTTCCACGACCTCGACGCGGTGATCGCATCGAGCTGCTCGCGCAGGCTGTCACGCTCGACTCTGATGGCCTCGAGCTCCTCGGCGCGACGTATCGCTCCGTTCAACGCGTGCGCGTGACCCCGACCCAGCTCGCGTTCACGCTCGAGCTGTAGGTGGGTACGAACCCAAAGATCGCGAACCGCGGCGATCTCGGCAACGGCCAACCGAACCGTCTGCTGGGCTTCAGCTTCTCCGGCCTCGGCTCGAGCCAGGTTGATCGTGGCCTCCGTCAGCGCGCGGAGTTGGGCATTGTGCGCGCGCTGCAACCGTTCAAGTGCGGACTCCGCGCGAGAGCGCTCAGCCTCCGACCGAGCGAGCTCGGTGCGCATGAGGTCGTCATCGTGCTCAATTCCCTGAAGGTCCAAGCTCGTCTCCTTCGATTCGTCGCACACATCTGCAGCGGCCACCGTGCGCGAGCCGACGATACATCATTGACAAGTCCTGGTCCTGGTGCGATCGATCACACGCGCGTCGGATACGCGAGGCGCTCGACCAACGGCACGCCGACGCGATTCGCCCAGCTCCGGTAGAGATCACCGGCGGGTCCGCCTTCGTAGATCGTGACGAGCGCGGGCAGCCCAAACCTTTCGACCAGCCGGTCCGGATGAAACCCGGGGTCCAGCTCAATCGTCGTGCACATTCCGTACACGGACAACCGTGCCTGGTTCGACGCGCCGCTCGCCGAAATCGTCACAGCTCGTCCGCTCGTCGACTCCGTCGCGCTCGGATCCCCGACGACAAGGCGATAACCCGGACCCGCGACCAGATGGACGAGGCTCGCGTCGAGAGAGGTACGACCGATCGCCGGCAAGTCGGGCCGAGACAGGAACTCATCCACCCGCGCGACGTAGTCCGGGTAGCGCCCTCGAACAATCAACTCGTGCTCGATGACTGTCGTCATCCCATGGGCCAAGAGACCCTCGTCTCGGTTGGTCCCGCTTCCCTCGTGATAGACGAACGATCCGAGAGCCAGCACGTTCGGAAACCCCATGAGTCGCGCCCGCTGACACCAATCGACTTCCTCGCAATAACCCCTGCCAAAGATCGGATCCATGGTGCCGACTCGGTGGACGACCTCGGTCGGGATCATCAAGCAGTAACCGACACCAGTCGGGATCTCCACCGCAGATCCACCGTGCTGATCGGCAAGCAGGCTGGCAAACCGATCGACGAACGACTGCTCGGCGATCTCCTCGCTCGCGCCGTGCATCGGCAACGAAAAGGCCGAGACGTTGTTCGACCAAGGCGTGATCGACCCGATGCCCGGGTTGGCGTCGAGCACTGCATCCATCGAGGCGATCAGGTTGTGTGGAAGCACGACGTCTGAGTTGACGAGCCCGACGACGTCGTCGCCTGCTTTCAGACCCGTCTTCATCACCAAGCTCATGTTGCGGGGGATGCCGAGGTTTCGTGGCGTCCGGTAATAGCCGATTCGGCGCTGAGCACACATCTGGGCCACGTCCTCACTCCAGCCCGGGCTCGGGCTGCAGTCGTCAAAGACCACGACCCGCACCTTTTCGCTCACCAGAGCGGCTGCGGATTCGAGGCAGCGCGGAACGACTTCGCGTCCGTTGTAGACGAGTATGCCCAGGAGGTACGTGCGCTCAGCCACCGATGGCCCTCCGCAACGCCCACGCCTTCGACGCGTATCGATAGGCCCGGTTGGCAACGATCTCGTCGTACAGAGCTCGGGCCGTCTCAAGCTCCTGAGTGAGCGCGGCGTTCCTGGCCCGCTCGGCTCCGAGCTGCTCGCGCATCTCAACCAGGCGCAGCATCAGGTCGCGGGCGCGAGCGATCGCAACGTCGGCATCGAGCAGTGCTTGCTCCAGCGAGAGTCCGTCGATCATCGATGTCAGGTCGTCGGCGTCTGCTTGTTCGTTCATCGAATCTCCCTGTGTCAACTCATCGGGGCTTTGGACAGAACCGACCGAAAGACCTCGCAGAGCAGGCTCGCAGTCAACGCCCACGTGCTGCGCTGCGATGCCTGTTGGAGACGTCGAACCTGTCTCTGCCCCAAGGACGGATCGCCCAGAAGGCGCTCAACCTGTGCTGCAAACGCGCTCGGAGACCAGTCTCGCGCCTCCATCGGCAGCTCTCCGGCGATTTCGACCAATGGGCCGAACGGAAAGAAGATCGTCGGTGTCCCAAGCGCTGCGGCCTCGTACGGAACGAGACCAAAGCCCTCGGCCGTTGTGGGGTAGAGGACGGCCTCCGCGTGGGCCAAGAGCCAATTTCGTTCATCGGCCGACACGCTGCCGATCGAGATGACATCGCGAGCATCGAGATCGAGCATGGCCTCGGCCTCAGCCGCCCGGCTCGATCCGTGCGGAACCGCCGGGCCGACCAGAACGAGTTTGAGGTCATGGCCCGCGGCGCGGAGCAAGTGCAGTGCCCGGATCGCGGTATCACGGTTCTTGTGCCCGTAGTTGGTGCCCAAGCAGACGAGGAACCGCGCTGCCGGATCGGTCTCGAACTGGATCGGCATTCGATTGGGGGCGAACTCGTCGAGGTGTTCCGTACCGTACGGGACTGCGTAGACGCGATCGGGAGCGACCGGTAGCCGCTCGAGTTCCACAACCTTGACGACGTCGTGCGAGATCGTTGTGACGCCGTCGACCAGGCGGAGCGCTGACGTGATCGACCGCCGGTAGGTCGACCACAGGTCGGCGGACGGAAAATATGACGCGTTCTGATAGGCGATCAGGTCGAGGATGCTGACAACCACCCGGTCGGCACGACGCCGGAGGATGTCGACGTCGAATGTCTCATCGGGTTGGAACGGGCGAAACGCGACATCGAAATGTCGCTCGGTATCGATCTCGCCACCGACAGGCCCGCGAACGAACGCAATCTTTGGGATCTCCAGGAGGTGGCGAGCGTAGATCGGCATCTGGTTGGGCAGCGAAATCGCCACACGGGCGACGTCACCGCGGTCGGCCAGGCTTGTCGCGATCGCGAGCAGACCAACCTGCGTGCCCATCTCGGTCGGTCCGAGGCACGAACCGTCCAGAAGAACCTCGAGGCCCGAGATCTTGGTGCGGGCAAGTGCGTGCTCCAGCCTGAACGGCGACGATCGGTCAGAGGTGATGAGGCCGATCGAGGACTCGACCCACGGAAAGCGTTGACGGAGACGACGCGTCGCGTCAGGGGTCAGCGTCTGAAGTGGCCTGAGGTCGGCAGCACGATGCACGTACGTCGTGGTGTCCAACACGTTGATCAACCCGCGCGATTGGGCGGCGAGAGCAAAGCTCGCCACGACCTCCTCCCACTGTTCGGCGCCACGTGACCATCCCGTGGGCAGCATGCGCACGATCGGGGCGGAGAACGCGACGATCGCACCCGCGGCAATTGGAACCGGCACGGCGGCGGGCAGCGGTGTGAAGGATCGCAGGGCGGCGGTGATCGAGTCGGCAGTCCCGCCGTCGACCGCCCAGGGCACCGGATTGTCGACAAACGGAAAGCTCAGCGATCCTGCGCTGTTGCAGAGGAACGAAACCGACGCATACCGCTCGTCGCCGAAGTCACCCAGACGGCCGACGAGATCGACCGGGGCGAGGCTTGGCTCGCCGGCGACGACGATCCACTCGACAGCGACGTCTTCAGCGACCCGGTCCAGCAGCTCTGCCAGCGATTCGGCGTTGAGGTCGACCTTGATGTGCTCCTCGGGCGCGCAGCGAGCTGATGCGGCGACGAGCAGTGGCCCAACCCCGGCCAGGTTGCGGAGCGTCAGAACAGATGGGAGCCAGCCGGTCGGATCATCCGCGAGGTACGCGATCGGCACGATCGGACAATCGACGGCGCGCTCCACCTCAGACCTCCGCCGGACCCCGCTCGCGACCCGAGTCGATCAACACTCAGATTCGGCCGTCTTCGACGGCTGCGGCGATCCACGGGATGACGATGTCGAGCATGTCGCTCAACGAAGTCGTCGCTTCGAAGCCGAGCACTCGCTTGGCTTTCTCCGTGGAGGGAACACGCTTCGCGACGTCGTGCTCGAACGGCGTGTCCGATGTGTAACGGAACTCACTGTCCGCGCCACGGATCTTCTTCCAGATCATCTCAGCCAGCTGAAGAACTGTCGTCGACTCTGCGGTCGACAGGTTGAAATCGTTGTTGAGCGCGTCCGGGTGTTCCATCGCGTCGATGATCCCGCGAGCGAGGTCACCGCCGTAGGTGTAGTGACGAACCTGATTTCCATCGCCGAGGATGTGGATCGGGTCCTGCCCCTTGAGCACCTTCTGAACGATGTCGGGGACGACGTGGCTCATCGCCAGCTTGACGTTGCCTGAGAGGATCTGCTCATCACCGAGCGCCCGGCTCTCGCCGATGCCGACGCAGTTGAACGGTCGCACGATCGTGTAGGGAAGTCCGTACTGGCTGTGCGCTGCCTTGGCGAAGTACTCCACGGCAAGCTTCTGGAACCCATACGACGACAATGGCGGCGGAACCTCCAATTGCTGTCCCTCGTAGCTCGGCCACGATGTCGTCGACTCGAACACCATCGACGAGCTCATGTACGTGACCTTTTGCAGCCGGCCCTTGCGCCGCGCGGCGATTGCCGCGTCGCACGACGCGCCGATGATGCGCTCGTTCTGGGCGAGCAGGTCGTAGGCGTAGGTGTGAAAGTAGCTGATGCCCCCGATCAGCGCCGCGCCCGCGATGAAGTGGTCGCAGTCCTCGAGCTCGCGCGTGAGGAGCTCGACGTCTTGCGCGTCCGCAACGATCAGCCTGTAACGGGGGTGATCGTCGTAGCTTTTCGTGACAGGCCCGTACTTCGAGAGGTTGTCGATGCCCACCACCTCGTATCCGCGCTCAAGCAAATCTTCGACGATGTAGCCGCCGATGAACCCAGCCGAGCCGGTGACGAGTGCCTTCTTCATGGATTGTCCTCTTCGTTGTGGTGATGGATCGCAGGGAGTGGCGCCGCCAATTGCTTCTTCGGGCCGAACGCGTATCGGTACCAGTGCAGATACCGGGTCAACCATGCGGCGAGCTTGAAGTTCGAAACACCGAACGCGCGGTCGAGCCAGATCGTCGGGATCTCGGCGACCGGCAGACGATATCGCCGAGCTTTGGCGACGAGTTCGATTCCGATCTCAAACCCGCGATCGCTCTCGATGCCGACGGCCTTGACGAAATCGGTGGAATACGCCTTGAACGAGTTGGTGGCGTCACGTGTCCCGACTCGGGCCAGATAGAACAACGAGAGCCCCGCGAACCTCGACATCGAACTCTTGATCAGCGGGCCGCCCACTTGCTGTCCTGATCGCGCGTACCGGCTGGCCGCGGCGACGACCACGCCGCGCTCGACGAGGCGCGCAAGCTGATCGATCTGCATGGGATCGTCGCATCCGTCGGCCATGGTCACCACAGCGACCGGTGCCCTGGTTGCGATCAATCCCGCGTGGATCGCGTTGGCCGGCCCGCGACCGAGCTCGTTGAGAAAGGGTCGTACCCGATCGTCGGCGACGGAGTACTTCTCGACAACTGTCCACGTTGAGTCATCGACCGAGTCCATCGAAACCAGGATCTCGCACGGCAGTTGAACGGCCTCGGTGATTCGTTCCAAAACGGGGACGATGTCCTCGCCTTCGTTGTACGCGGGAATGATGACCGCAACACGTGGCGTCATATGCGAACGCCTTGACCCCGAACGTTCCAGATGTCGATGACCGGCTTTTCGGACACGAACGACCGGTACGCGTCATGTGGCGCGCCAACGACCAGGATGTCGGCCCGTTCCAGCACCTCATCGAGGCCGACGAACGAATCGTCGAGAACATACGGATCGCTGCAGAGCACCGCACCGGCCTTGAATCGCAGGATGCGCCGCAGCTTGTACGAAAGACTCGATCGAATGTCATCACTCTCGGCTTTGAACGCCATGCCGAGCAGTCCGACGGTCAGCTTGGGCAAGTCGTACTCGCTCTCCATTCGTCCCACGATGTACAGGGGCAGTCCCTCATTGACCATCATGCTCGCGTGGCCGAGCGTGAACTTGTTCTCGTGGAACGCGGCGAGCTGCATCGTGTCCTTCAACAGGCATGGCCCCGCTGCCAGTCCGGCACCTGGCATGTCCGCGGCCCGTGGGTAGTTGTGGCGCAGCCCCGCGCGGATCCGCTCGAAGTCGAGGTTGTAGTCGTTCGCGATCATGTACAGCTGATTCGCCGCTGCGAACTTGATGTATCGCCACGTGTTTGTGAACAACTTGGCGAGCTCGGCCTCCTCAGGGGTCAGTTCCACGATCTCCTGGGCGATGTTCTTGAACAGCGCCGTGGCACGCTCGACGACCCGATCAGTGCGGGCCGAGATGATCTGGGGCAACTCGAACAGTTCGACAAACGCCTTGCCCTCGGCGATTCGCTCTGGGCAGAAGCTGACGTCGACCGCAAGTCCGGTGCTGTCGATGAACTGTTCGACAAGTCGTGTCACTCCGGGAAAGACCGTGCTTCTCAACACGAGCAGCTGACCGTCGCGAAGATGCTGAGCGAATCCCTTGATCGCATCGCGGACCACTTGCGGGTCGGGGTTGAGGTGTTCATCCACGGGAGTCCCCACGACGACAATGACGTGTTCGGCCTTCGTCAACACCTCGGGGTCGGTCGATGCATCAAAGATTCCGCTGCGCCGCACGTCAGCAAGTCGCCAATCTGCATCTGGCTCGTCGAACGGCATCGTTCCACCGTTGACGACTTCGACAGCTGTGGGATTGATGTCGAATGCGGTCGTCCGTAGGCCGGCCTGCGCCAGCGCGATCCCGAGCGGTAGACCGACTCGGCCACAGCCGCCGACCACCACGACATCTCTCTCGAACAATCGTTCTGCCACGCTGATGGCACCTCTCTCGTGTGACGCCGGGCGCGAGCAAGCACTCGCCAGACGCGATCTCGGCCGAGATGCTACCGCCTCGATCAACGTCTCAAGGATCTACTCCGAACGACGTTGGGCGGGACTTGCGATGTCATCGGCGCCAGAAGGCGAGCCCGTGGCCGCGAAGCGTCCAGCGCCGCGGCCTCGGCGGGGCCGATTCGGCGGGCGAGCCGGCGCTCAAACGAGCGTTGTCGTCGCGAAGTACTTCGATCTGACCGAGGAGATCTTCGATCCTCGACTCACTCTCTCGCATCATCTCCACATAGACGGCAGGGTGATACCAGTCAAGGATCGCGTGCGCGGGGCTGCCGAGAACCTGCCCGAGCGTCTCAAGCTCCTCATTCCGCACAAACCACGAGTTGAGACCGTCGAACAGGACAAACGTCATGCCGGCGTCGCTCAACAGGTTGCGAACGACGCTTCGGTCTTGCGCTTGCACCTCCGCCAACAGCACGCGGATCGGGAAGCGGCTGAAGTCGTGGCCTTGCAGCACAGACAGCTCATGACCCTCGGTGTCGATCTTCACGAAGTCGATCGGCTCGCTGACCCCGGTCATCTCGCAGATCTCCGTGAGCGTGTGCACCGTCACCTCGATGTCCGTGATGACGTCGCCACGACTGCGGTAGAAGTCGATGAGCGCCTCATCGAAGGACGACAGGTCGAGGTTGGTGTCGTTGCGGTGGAACACGAGTCTCCCGGACACCGCACCGACGGCTGCGTGGAGGTTGATGTCGGCGGGCCGCGCTGCCACGAGCTCCAGGAAGAGGGACTCCACTGGTTCGACGTTGACGCCGCGCCAACCCAGCGACGTGAAGTTCCTCGTCACCGAGTCTCGTTCCGGATGGTTCGCTCCGACATCGATCCAGAAGCCGGTCGGCTGTCCGGCGAAGGCGCGGAGCAACACGATGTCCTCACCGCCTTGTGCATACGAGATCTTTCGACGGTCGCGAGTCAGCGACAATGACGCGTGGGAAACCACCGCACCATTCGCATCGGCGTGTTCAGGCGAAGATGTCGCGTTTGTCACGCGGCGGAGTCTAGGACTTGACATGGGCCTCTCGTCGCTGAACCGCTCCCGCCGAACAGGTCCAGCTAGCGTTGCGATTCGTGCCCGATTCAGACCCTCCGCTGATCTCGCCCGGCCAAAGCCGTGGGCGCGCAGTCACCACACAAGTCGTGCGCTGGGCTCGTCAACGAGGAGACGTGATCGCGTGGACGGTCCTCTGTCTCGTTGTGCTGTACAAGCTCGAGCGGATGGACTCACCGACGACGTTCTTCTATGACGAGTGGGCTTTCGTGTTCGATCGCCGGTCTGGAGGCCTCGATTCCCTGCTGACTCCGCACAACGGGCACCTGTCACTGCTGCCCGCCGTCGCGTATCGAATCGGGTTCGAGCTGTTCGGCCTCAACCACTATCGGCCATATCGAATCGGAGGTCTCCTCGTCCACATCGCAGTGGGCACCCTCGTCTACCGGTACGCCCGTGCACGCCTGGGAGCGGTCGCTGGGCTATCGCTTGGTCTTGTCGTCCTGTTGCTGGGTGCAGGGTGGCAGAACATCTTCTGGCCGTTCCAGATCGGGTTCATGGGTTCGGTCGCAGCCGGGATCTCGGCGTGGATGCTCTTGGAACGGCAAACCCGCCGCGCCGACGTCAGCGCGTCCGTGTTGCTGGCGGCAGCGCTCGCGTGCAGCGGCCTCGGCATCGCGATCCTCATCGGATCAGCAGGATGGCTGGCTGTGACGAGATCCTGGCGGCGCCTCGCCTCGATCATCGGTCCACCAGCTGCTCTCTACGCCGTGTGGTACCTCGCGTACGGAGAAAGCCAGGGATCCTCCGACAACCTCAAGCTCATCCCTCGATACGTGGTCGACTCGGCGGCATGGTCAGTGGCCGGCCTGGGCGGCAGAGACCTCCTGTGGGGGCGACTCTTCCTCGGCATTCTGCTCGGATTCTCGATGGTCTTCGTCATCCGCGCCCGATCGCTCTCGTCCACCGTCGCCGCGCCGGCCGTGTGTGCTGTGTCGAACTGGACGCTCATTGGTTATTCGAGGGCGGAGCTCGGGGGGGCCGACGCGAGCCGGTACGCGTATGTGGGAGGAGTTCTCATCATTCTCGTGGCCGTCAATCTGCTGCGGCCGTTTGAGGGCAGGCTCCACAGGCTCGCCATTCCACCAATCGCGCTGTTGCTCACCTGGGGCAACTGGCACATCCTGCGTGCCGGTGCGGGTGGAGTGCGCTACTCCACGCACATCACTCGGATCGAGTTGCGGGCACTCGAATGGGCGAGCGCAACTGTCGATCCCGGCTATCGGCCCGACGATGTGTACATGCCTCAGGTCTACGCCGGCAAGTATCTCGCGGCCGTGGCCGATCTCGGATCGCCCGCTGCAAGTGACGGCGAGGTGGAAGTCGCAGAGGAAAGTGTGCGAGAACGAGCAGATCGGGTCTCGCTCGAGGCCCTACGGTTCGCATTGATCGACTCGACTCCACCCACCGGCGCGCGGGTCGACGATCACGTCGGCGACGGCTCGATCGTCGATGTCGTCGGGGGCACGTGCGAGCGCATCTCGGCGGTGCCAGGTGTCGGGAGCGTCGTGCAGTTGGTCGTACGCGCAGGCCAAGCGGTCACCATCGTCGGGGGCACGGGCATCGCCGACGTTCGGCTGAAGCGATATGGCGACCAATATCCGCAGACCGCAAACGGAAGCATCGCTGTCGATCAGACCGTGTCGCTCGTCGTCCCGACCGATTCGGCACCGAGACAAGAGTGGTCCATCGAACTACGGTCGGGCGGCAACTTGGAGGTCTGTCGGCCGCAGACGTGAATCGGCTCCGCGAGAACGCCTCTGATATCTTGCCCGCCGTGCCCAGCGAGCCGGAACACGAGCAGCTGGGGGCGTCGACGGCCAGACTCCTGCTCGCCGCGATCGTGGTCGTCTTCGTCGCGTGTGGTTTTGTCGTGCTCGCCGGAACACCGCCATTCGAGGCAAATGACGAACCAGACCACCTGCGCAACGTCGAGAGCCTCATCTCGGGAGAGATGTATCGCATCGGCGCCACGGGAGGTCTCGAGAGTCACCAGCCGCCTCTGTACTACCTGCTCCTTGCGGGCTACCAGCGCGCCCTCGGCATTGCCGAGCACGGAACTCGACCCACCTACATCGAGGTGGGCGGTCCACAACTCGGACTCTGGAACCACGACACCCCGAGTGACGGAGACGACCAGAGGTTCGTGGATCTGATGCGCATCACCGGACTGGTGATGGGGGCAGGTGTGGTGGTTCTGGCATATGCCACAACCCGCCTGGTCGCGGCGTCGCGGGCCACGGCATTGATTGCTGCGGCGATCGTCGCGACCCTTCCCAAGTTCGTCTTCCTGTCGGCTGTGGTCAACAACGACAATCTGGTGAACCTGATCGGAGCAGCAGTCGTCTACGTCTCGATCCGTGCGGTGACGACCACAACCGAACCGGGCCGACGCGCCGTTCACCTGTACGCAGCGGGACTCGGTCTGTTGGTGGGTTGTGCGCTGGCGACGAAGCTCACCGCTGTGGCAGTCATCCTTCCGGCGGCGTTCGCAGTGATGATCGTGGCGCGGCGCAGCCGGACATCGCGCACCGCATGGCCGCTCTTCGCCACCCTCAGCGTGATCCCATCCATACCCTGGGCAATCTTCACCTATCGGGAGTACGACGATCCGTTCGCAGGACGCGTGAGCGGCGAGTACTTCGACGCCGTGATCCCCGGCTTGATGCGCAAGCAGTTGACGTCGGACGTCTTCCTCCATCAACTGCCGGAGGGGATCTGGAAGACCTTCTGGTACTCGTCTGGATGGAATCAGTACTCGTGGTCGAACCTCGCCTACCTGCCGCTCTGGCTCGTCGCGTTTCCGGCATTCGCGTACGGAACCTGGCGGCTGTGGTCCACCCGATCCCGACGCCCC
>Ga0075364_10000297_pt1 | contig 24128 bp, 16 predicted proteins | sample EndMetdeltDD1764_FD_71517 | JGI IMG/M metagenome (GOLD analysis project Ga0075364, IMG submission 71517) | Populus endosphere microbial communities from Tennessee, USA - Endosphere MetaG P. deltoides DD176-4 | ecosystem: Host-associated > Plants > Roots > Endosphere | place: USA: Tennessee... | reverse complement strand
AGCCAGCCGTTGGGTTGCGCTAACGAGCGACCCCGTACGGAAGGCTTGACCATGACCGCTGACGCGCTGCAAAACGAGACGGTCCGCGGACGGATCGAGCGGTTGTACGCCGACGACGAGCAATTCCGGAGGGCCGAACCCGACGCCGCGATTCGTGCGGCGGCGCGCGAGCCGGGCCTAAGGCTGCCGCAGGTGTTGGAGGCCCTGGTCGAGGGCTACGCCGATCGGCCGGCGCTCGGGTGGCGGGCGCGCTCATTGACGACCGACCCCGCGACCGGACGCACCACCGCGCAGCTGCTGCCGCGCTTCGAGACCATCACCTATCGCGACCTGTGGGCCAATGTGCAGGCGATCGCCGCCGCGTGGTGGCACGACCCCGTCAATCCGGTGGCACCCGGGGACTTTCTCGCCACGGTCGGATTCGCGAGCGCGGAGTACCTGACCCTCGACCTGGTGTGCGGCTACCTCGGCCTGGTGGCGGTTCCGCTGCAGCACAACGCCGCGGCGTCCCGATTGCGGCCCATCATCGCCGAGGTGGAGCCCCGGGTGCTCGCCGCGGGCGCCGGGTATCTCGACCTTGCCGTCGAAGCGGCCCTGGGCAGCACGTCGGTTCGTCGCCTCGTGGTCTTCGACTATGAGCCACGGGTCGACGACCAACGGGAGAACCTCGAGCGCGCGCGGGTGAGGCTGGCGAACGCCGGCATGGATGTGACGATCGAAACGCTGGACGAGGTGATCGAGCGCGGGCGCGCGTTGCCCGTCGAGCCGGCGTATACCGGCGACACCGATGAGCGGCTGGCCATGATCATGTACACGTCGGGCAGCACGGGATTGCCCAAGGGCGCCATGTACTCCGAGCGGATGGTCTCTCGGCTGTGGACCAACCGGCTGATGCCCGAGTTCGAGGACACGCCGGTGATCAACGTCAATTTCATGCCGCTCAATCACCTCGGCGGGCGGATCCCGCTGTCGTCGGCGTTCCAGGCGGGCGGCGCGAGTTACTTCGTGCCGGAGAGCGATCTGTCCACATTGTTCGAGGACTGGAACCTGGTGCGCCCCACCGAGATGGGCTTGGTTCCCCGGGTGGCCGAGATGCTGTATCAGCGCTACCAAAGCGCCGTCGATCGGCTGGTGGCCGAGGGCGCCAAGGGGGTGGATGCCGCATCCGCGGAACGGGAGGCGCAAGCCGAACTGCGCGACGGGGTTCTCGGTGGGCGCATCGTCACCGGCTTCTGTGGCACCGCGCCACTGGCCGCCGAGATGAAGGCCTTCATCGAGGCGAGTCTGGACTTCCACGTGCTGGACGGCTACGGCCTGACCGAGGTCGGGATGGTGACCAAGGACGGCGTGATCACCAAGCCGCCGGTGATCGACTACAAGCTCGTCGATGTCCCCGAGCTCGGCTACTTCCGCACCGACAAGCCGTATCCGCGGGGCGAGCTGCTGGTGAAGTCGGAGACGATGATGCCCGGGTATTTCAAACGACCCGACGTCACCGCGGGCGCCTTCGATCCCGACGGCTACTACCGCACGGGCGACGTGATGGCCGAACTGGGGCCGGATCACCTTGCCTACGTCGACCGGCGCAACAACGTTTTGAAGCTGTCGCAGGGCGAGTTTGTCGCCGTCGCACGCCTGGAAGCCGTCTTTGCCAGCGCCGCCCTGGTGCGCCAGATCTTCGTCTACGGCAACAGCGAACGGCCCCACCTGTTGGCCGTCATCGTCCCGACCGACGACGCGCTGGCGAAATACGCCTCCGACGCCGATGCACTCAAGGCCGCACTGAGCCAATCCCTGCGCCAGACAGGCAAACTCGCCGAATTGCAATCTTACGAGGTGCCGGCCGACTTTCTAGTCGAGTCCGACCCGTTCAGCGAGGACAACGGGCTGCTGTCCGGTGTCGGCAAGCTGTTGCGGCCCAAACTCAAGGAGCACTACGGGGAACGGCTCGAGGAGTTGTACGCCGAGCTTGCGGCCACCCGGGTGGCCGAGTTGCGCGCGCTGCGCGAAGGGGCGGCGGACCGCCCGGTCATCGACACCCTGGCGCGCGCCGCCGAGGCGATGCTGGGCCTCGCCGGTGGCCCGCCGGAACCGGACGCACACTTCCTCGAACTCGGCGGTGACTCGCTGTCCGCGTTGACCTTCTCCAACCTGCTGCGCGACATCTTCGACGTGGAAGTCCCGGTGGGGCAGATCATCGGTCCGACGAGCGACCTGCGTCAGCTCGCGGAATACGTTGACATCGAACGCAAATCCGGCTCCAAGAGGCCGTCCTTCGCGGCGGTGCACGGACCGGGCGCTACAGAGGTTCACGCCGCCGACCTTTCGCTCGACAAGTTCATCGACCCCGAAACCTTGGCCGCAGCCCCGTCGCTGCCATTGGTTACCGGTACGCCGCGGACGGTTTTGCTGACCGGCGCCAACGGCTGGCTTGGCCGCTTCCTCACCCTGGAATGGCTGGAGCGGCTTGCTGAGCGCGACGGCAAGCTGATCGCCATTGTCCGCGGCACCGACGCCGACGCGGCCCTGCGACGGCTCGAGGATGTTTTCCATAGCGGGGACTCCCAGTTCCTCGAACGGTTCCGGACGCTGGCGGCCGACCACCTCGAGATCATTCCGGGCGACATCGGCGAGCCGAATCTCGGCCTGGATCAAGAGACTTGGGCGAGACTGGCCAACAGCGTGGATCTGATCGTCCATCCGGCAGCCCTGGTCAACCACGTGCTGCCCTACGACCAGTTGTTCGGCCCGAACGTCGTGGGTACCGCCGAGGTGATTCGCCTGGCTCTGAGCGGCCGCATCAAGCCGATCACGTATCTGTCGACGGTGGCCGTCGCCATGGCCTCAATAGAGGACGAGCACTTCGACGAAGACGGCGACATCCGCGTCGTCAGCCCGACCCGTACCGTCGACGACGGGTACGCGAACGGGTACGCGAACAGCAAGTGGGCCGGCGAGGTGCTGCTGCGCGAGGCGCATGATCTGTGCGGGCTGCCGGTCGCGGTCTTCCGCTCCGACATGATCCTGGCCCACAGCCACTATGCCGGACAGCTCAACGTGCCAGATGCGTTCACCCGGTTGATATTCAGCCTGTTGGTGACCGGCATCGCGCCGTGGTCGTTCTACGAGGCCGACGCGCAGGGCAACCGGGCACGGGCCCACTACGACGGCCTTCCCGTCGACTTCGTGGCCGAATCCGTCACCACCCTCGGCGAGCAGATAGCCACGGACGGCGGTTACCGCTCCTTCGACGTGATGAACCCGCACGACGATGGGGTGTCCCTGGATGTGTTCGTGGACTGGCTGATTGATGCCGGCCAGGACATTCGGCGGATCGACGACTACGACGAATGGTTCGGCCGTTTCGAAACCGCGCTTCGCGCGCTACCGGATAACCAGCGCCAGCATTCGGTGCTACCGCTGCTCGACTTCTACCGGAAGCCCCAGGAGCCGGTGCACGGTGCGCCGGCCCCGACCGAGGTGTTCCGCGCCGCGGTGCAGGACGCCAAAGTCGGCGCGGACAAGGATATTCCGCATCTTTCGAAGCCGCTGATCGACAAGTTCGTCGCGGATCTGCGGTTGCTGGGTCTCGTCTAGACGGCGCCACAGCCGTCGTTAGTTATGTAACCGGCAGATCATTGGCTCGGCGCGCCGCAGAGAATAAGAACCAACCGCAAGTGCGTTTAAACAAATACGTGCTGCAAGAACATGGGAAATGAGGCTGAAATGACACCTGCGATGGCTCGCGCCGTGCGGTTCGACCGCTATGGGGGCCGCGACGTGTTGTACATCACGGACATCGAGATGCCGGTGCCCGGCCCGGGCGAGGTGGTCGTCGAGGTACGCGCCGCCGGGATCAACCCGGGTGAGGCCGCCATCCGCACCGGCGCGATGCATGAGATGTTTCCCGCGACGTTTCCGTCCGGCGAGGGCAGCGACCTGGCCGGCGTGGTGACCGCCCTGGGCCCCAACGTGACCGAATTCGCCGTCGGTGACGAGGTGCTGGGGTTCAGCTTCCGCCGCTCCAGTCACGCCACGCACACCGCCGTACCGGTGGGCCAACTGATCCACAAGCCGCCCCAATTGCGTTGGGAGGTAGCGGGTTCGCTGTACGGGGTTGGTGCGACGGCGTACGCGGCCGTCCGCGCCGTCGCGCCCCAACCGGGTGAGACAGTGGCTGTTTCGGCGGCGGCGGGCGGGGTCGGCAGCATCGCGGTGCAACTGCTTGTGCAGCGTAAGGCTCGAGTACTCGGCATCGCCGGACCGGGAAACGCCGATTGGCTGCGCGCGCACGGCGTCACCCCGATCGCCTACGGTGACGGGCTGGCCGACCGACTGCGGGAGGCCGCGCCGGACGGAATCGACGCGTTCATCGATCTGTTCGGGCCGGACTACGTCCAGCTTGCCGTGGATCTCGGCGTCGCGCCGGAGCGGATCGAGACCATCATCGCGTTTGAAAAGGCCGGCGAGGTAGGCGCCAAGACCGACGGCAGCGTCGAGGCGTCGACACCGGAGGTCCTCGCCGAAATCGCCGAGCTAGTCGCGACCGGCGCCATCGATTTCGACATCGCCGAGACCTTTCCACTCGACCGGGTCGCCGATGCCTTCGAGGTACTCGAACGCCGGCACACCCACGGCAAAATCGTTCTGCTGCCACAAAGTTGACCGTGATGTTCAGGCGATTCCGGCCTGGGGATCGACCGCCGCTAGTGTCCCGAGTGCTCGCCGAACGTGAGCCCTATGTACGAAGAACGACGGAAATTCGTACCTAGGCCTCACATTCGACGCGCCCAATTGATGACTCGGGACGCTAGTTACCCGCTCAACGCGCGAGCACCGCGATCGGCATGTTGGCCACGTAGTGGTCGGCGCGGTCCTGCGGAGTCATGTTGTGCATTGCGCTCAACGTGTCCGCCAGACGCCGGCCGGCACGCAGTAGCAGAGCGAAGCGCATGGTGAAGGTGGTCATTGGTCTTCTCCTGACGGAAGCCCGATCGGCTTACAGCACAAGGCAATCCGCGCGGCGTCGAAGGCTACGGTCGAACGAACGTCCGAGTAGCTCAGGCGCCGGAAAGGGTGCCGGAACCGGATCGGGACAAGACGGATTTCGGATGGGGACTATCGCCAGGACTCATCTCGCCCTCACCTCCTTACGGCCAGGACACACGGGGGTGTCACCACATCCACCTGTACGAGGAGGGCAGGAACGCTCGGCGGAAAAAACCGCCGAACACACCCCTCTCGCCGGAGCTTCGGCACTGCACGGCGTATCCGAACTACATCGGAAGCCACTTGGGCTCAACCCTTAGGCCGGGAAGAGCTGTCCTGACCCGGGGCGTCTCTCGACGTTCGGGGTCAGTGGCCTGTATCCGTGCAGACGCCTCACCTACCGAGGTGTTTGCAACACTCCATGCTGGCATTGAACCGGCGCCGGGTCAAACCCATTGCGCAGTGATCTAGGTCGCCCTGGCAGACGCCTACCCTCGTGGGTATGGCCAATACATTGCAGGACCCCGGGGTCGCGGCGGAGCTCGATCGGATGTACACCAAATCGAAGAATCAGATGTCGCTGTTGCGCGAGAAGGTCGGCGACCTGGGCCGGCCGATGACCACCGCGGAGCGCACCGAGTTGATGAGCGAGTTCTACATCCCGGTGACCCCCGAAGCCGGCCGTCTGCTCTACGCGCTGGTACGCGCGACCCGCCCGGCGACCGTCGTCGAATTCGGGATGTCCTTCGGCATTTCCGCGATTCATCTGGCGTCGGGTGTACGCGACAACGGCACCGGTCGGGTGGTGACCACCGAGCTCAGCGACACCAAGATCGCAGCGGCCAAGCGGACGTTCGCCGACACCGGGCTGGACGACGTGATCACGATTCTCGAAGGGGATGCGCTTACCACGCTGGCGGACGTGGACGGACCGGTCGATTTCGTGCTGCTCGACGGCTGGAAGGACCTGTACCTGCCGGTGATAAAGATGCTCGAACCGCGTCTGTCGTCGGGCGCGCTGGTGGTCGCGGACAACGCGAGTGCGCCGGATATGCAGCCCTACCTCGACCGCGTGCGAAACCCCGACAACGGCTACGTCAGCTTCAACTTCGCCGTAAGGGAAGGCGATAGCATGGAACTCAGTTGCCGCACAGGCGATTAGCGGCTACCTGACCGATTCCTCGAGCCACGGCAGCAACCATTTCACCCCTTCCGGTGTGAGGTGGACGCCGTCGCTGCGCACTTTGATGCCGTCCACCTTGGGCGTGTAAACGCCGTCCGGGCAGAGCTTTTTGTTCAGGTCGATGATCCCGACATTGGGGTGCTGGCCAACGGTGTTACGCAACATGGTGTTCCATTGATTGACCCGGTCGGGCTGATCCTCGGGATATAGGCGGCCGTCCGGCTTTTCACCGCCCCGGCTGTAGGGCACGGTCGCGACCATCACGCGAACACCGGTGGAGCCCACGATGTTCAGCGCCCGCTGGAGCTCGAAGTTGAGATATGCGTCGAACGTCGGGTCGCCGATGTGGGTCCACTTTCCCTCGTTGACCCGGTCGACGGTCTCCCAGCGGCCGATGATCAGGAGCGCGACGTCGGGCCGGTCCCGGTTGATCTGCGTCGACCATCGGGTCGGCCAGTCATCGCATTCCGCCCGCTGCTCCAGGGTTTGGCCGATGTACCGGTACGGCGTGCCGCGGACCAGGCTGCACCCGATGACGGTGTGATCGACGAACGCGAATCCCGGTGTCGGCGGAAGGAAGTGCATCATCGTCCAACCGATCGAATCGCCGAACACCGACACGGTGAACGGCCGGTTGGGATCACGCGGCCCGGGGGCGGGGACGCCCGGCGGCGACGGCGAGACCGCCGCGACCGCCGAAACCCCGGGCGGGAGGCCGACTTCGTGCAGCCCCGGCCCGGTTCCGACCGGAACGACCAGCATGGTCGCCGCGGCGGCACTGGCCACCGTGGCCGCCGCCAGCGGCAGCAGCGGCACCCGTTCCGGTCGCCAGCGCCGGATCGGCTGTTCGAACAACCACCATGAGGCGCCGGCGACGACGAGGGTGGCCCCGCATCGTGCGGCGAACAGGCCGGCCCCGGACCACCCGGTGCGTTCGCCGTTGAGCGCCAGAAAGATTGGCCAGTGCCACAGATAGACGCCGTACGAGATTTTGCCGAGCCACACCAACGGCGTGAAGGCGAGGACGCGGGCGACCGCTCCGCGCTGTTCCAGCGCGACCGGAGCGACCACGAGGACGGCCGCGGCCGCGACCGCGATCAGCAGGCCGCGGCGGAACTCGATCGCACTGCCCGTCGCGTAGTGCGTCAGCGCCGCCAGCCCGGCCAGACCGACCAACGGAAGAAACCGGGCGGTCCGTCGTCCCCACCGGGTCCGGATGAGGCACCAGCCGCGGTTGAGCGAGGGCCAATCCCGAACCAGCAGGGCCGCGGCCGCGGAGCCGACCAGTAGTGCCTGCGCGCGGCTGTCGGTGCCGAAGTAGATCCGGTCGCGCGTGGCGTCGGTGGTGAAGACGATCGCGGCGGCGGCGGACGCCAGGGCGCCGAGAGTGGCGATCACGAATATCGCGAACCGCACCCCACCCACCGTGGCCCGCCGGAAATACCGCTTAGCGCGCGCCGCCAACAGCAGGGTCACCGCGATCAGCAGAAGCGGCCAGACGAAGTAATACTGTTCCTCCACTCCCAATGACCAGGCGTGCTGCAACGGTGAGGGCGGGGCTCCCTGGGTGAAGTAGTCGGTCTTCTGGGCGACGAACCGCCAGTTGGCCACCCACAGGAATGCGGCGATCGCGTCGCTCCGCAACCCCGTGAGGGCTTGATACGGCAGCAGCTCGCGGGCCGCAGCCACGGTGAGGACCATGAGCACCAGCGCGGGCAACAGTCGGCGTGCGCGGCGAATCCAGAAGCCGGTCAACTCAATCCGGCCGCTGCGGCCGAGCTCGTCGAGCAGCAGCGAGGTGATCAGGAATCCGCTGAGGACGAAGAAGACGTCGACACCGAGGAAGCCGCCGCCCATGCCGGGGATGCCGCCGTGTTCGGCGAGTACCAGCGCGACCGCAAGCGCTCGCAGGCCATCCAGCGCGGGAATGCCGCTGCGCCGTTCCGCACGATCCCACACCGCCAACCGGCCGACCCGGCGCACTGGGGCTACCCATCGGCGCTGCCGAGCGGAACCACCCGGCACGGGTTTTTCCCCGCCCGGTTCAGCGCTCGCTGTTAGCGCGCCCTGACCACCTCGTCGCCCGGCGCCGTCCATGATGCCGATACGTCGTACCCCTCCTCTTGATCACAGTCAGCCTAGGGTGGACGCCGCCGGATCTTCGGAAGACACGCGAAGGTGTACCTACATCGGCGCGGCTGGATTTGTGTCGACCATCAGAACCGCGACACATGAACCATGTGCACGACACGCGCGGCGACGATACGTGGTTCATATCTCGAGAGCGCGGGCGACGCGGTCAGCGTGTTACCGCGCGATCCACTCGGAGTTCAGCGCGAACTCGGACAGGTATTTGGTCGAGCTCCAGCCGCCGTCGACGACGATGGTCTGCCCGTTGATGAAGCTCGCCCCCGGCGAGCACAAGAACGCGACGGTGCTGGCGATGTCGTCGATGGTGCCCAACCGCTGATGCGGCGTCATCTCGGTGTTGATCTTGCGGAATCGCTCGTCCTCCAAGCGCTTCTCGACCATCGGCGTCGACGTGACCCCGGGCGCGACGGCGTTACACCGGATGCCGGAGGCGCCGTACTGGCAGGCGATGTGGGTGGTCAGAGCGGTCAGCCCGCCTTTCGCCGCGGAGTAGGCGCCGCCGCGCAGGCCGCCGACGACGGCGAAAGTCGACGTGACGTTGATGATCGCCGATCCGGGTCCCATGTGTGGCAGCACGTCGCGCGCGAGCCGGAACGGGGCCCGCAGCATCAAACCCAGGAAGTAGTCCAGTGTTTCGTCGTCGGTTTCGTGCAGCGGCTTGGGGCCGCCGACTCCGGCGTTGTTGATCAGGAAGTCGATGTGACCCCACCGCTCGACGGCGAGGTCAACAATGCGGCGGGGGGCATCGTCGCGGGTAAGGTCCACGGCCACGGTCGCGACCCGCGCCGGGTCGCCGATGGACTTTTCCAGCTCGACCAGTCGGTCCTCGTCGCGGCCCGTGCCGAGGATGGACATTCCCATCTCGGCGAGCTTTATTGCGCATCCCAAACCGATGCCGCTGCTTGCGCCCGTGACGATTGCGACCTGCATCTCACCCATCCGCCCTTGTCAGTACCGCTCGGATCTGATGCTTGAGGATCTTGCCCGCGTCGTTCTTGGGCAGCTCATCCCAGATGACCACCTGCTCCGGGGCCTTGAATTTCGCGACGCCCTTGCTCTGCAGCAACGCGAGCAGGTTGGCCACATCGGGCCGGGGCTCGCCCGCGGGCACGATCACCGCACAGGCCCGTTCTCCGGTTCGTTCGTCGGGCAACCCGACGACCGCGATCTCGGCGATGCCGGGGTGGTCGGCGAGCAGGTCCTCGACCTCCTTGGCCGAGATGTTCTCGCCGTTGCGGATGATGACGTCCTTGGCCCGACCCGTCACGACCAGGTATTGGTCCTGCAGGTACTGGACCCAGCGCCCGAGATCTCCGGTGCGAAAAAACCCTGCAGCATCAAACGATTCGGCGTCGTCTTCGGGATGTCGGTAGCCCAGCAGCATCTGTGGACCGCACACACAGATTTCACCGTCACCGGCCGGCGCCGCTTCGTGGGCGTCGAGTTTGATCTCGGCGATGCCCGCCCGTCCGTCGGTATCTGCGGCCTGAGCGGCCTCGTCTCGCCGGGGCGCGCCGACGGTCGCGACGGGCACTTCCGTGCAGCCGTACACGCGGGTGACCACCGCCCGGTCGAAATAGTCGGCGGCGCGGCGGATCAGCGACGGCGACACAGAGGCGCCGCCGCAGATGAATACCTTCAAGTCGGGCAGGCGACTTTCGGCGCGCTCGGCGGCGGACAGCAGCTGCTGCAGAAACGGTGTCGCCCCGGCCATGTGGGTGCAGCATTCACTGTTCATCAGTGCCACCGCCACCGACGGGTCCCACCGGTCCATGAGCACCGCGGTCGTGCCCAGGAGCAGCGGGCATTCGAACGCGTAGATGGAGCCGCCGATGTGGGCGATGGGTGATGGAACCAGGAACGTGTCGCCTGGCTCGACGACCCACTGCTCCCGGATCTGACAGATCAGGGCGTGTATCGAATTGTGGCTGTGTAGAACGCCTTTCGGTCGGCCGGTAGTGCCCGAGGTGTAAAGGACCATCCGTACGGCGTCGGGATCCAGTGCCGGGAGCGTCGAGGCATCCGGCTCTAGCCCCAGCAGCGCCGAATACGGTGTGCGCGACCCGGCTTCGCCGCGCAGCACCACCACTTCGGGAGCGGGACTCATCGCGGCGGTCACGCGTTCGAGCATCGCCGCATAGTCATGGCCGCCGAATTGGTGCGGGACGAAGATCATCGCGGTTTCGGCGTCTTGGAGGATGAAACGCAGGTCGTGGTCGCGCAGCGACGGCAGGATCGGGTTCGCCACCATCCCGGCCAGCGTCGCGGCCAGATAGATGACGGCGGCCTCGTGCCAATTCGGCAGCATGAAAGACACGGTGCTGCCGGTCGGCATGCGCCTCATCAAGGCGTTGGCCAACTGGGTCGCCTGCATGTAGAGCGTGGCACATTCTAGCCGAGTGTCCTTGTCCACCAGTACCGTTCGCTCCGGCGTCGTTTCCGCGGCCACGCGCAGCGAATCGGCCAGAGTGGTATGCACCCACAGCCCACGCCGGTATGCCTGCGCCGTGCGTTCCTTGTCGGGGCGGGCTCGGGCGATCACCTCAGCCGGCCGCCTGACCATTCACGCGGCGCATGGTCATCGCGTAGCGGAAGTTCGACGACAGATGGGTATTGATCGTCAGCTGAGCCATCTCCCCATCAGAGGTCTTGTAGGTGCGCCGCATCTGCAACGCCGCCGTTCCCGCCTCCACGCCGAGGCCGTCGGCCAGCTCGGGGGAAAGCAGGACCGCCGCGATTTCTTGGTGCAACTCCGCAATGCTCACACCGAACAGGTCCTCGATCAAGGGAAAAATCGGGCCGGTGTGCCGTTGCAGCAGCCGGCCGACCGCGGCGAAAGTGCGGCTTATGTAGTACTCCGTGCGGCACACGGGCACCGGCGCGCCGTCGGCCTGCCGGTAGCCGCGCACCGAAAGCCACTGGCTGCCGGGCTCCAGTCCGGTCCGCGCGGCGAGGTCGTCGTCGATCGTCACGATTTCGTTTGACTCGATGGTGAGCTGCGCGCCGGCCGCGAACGCGAGCAGGTCATCGATCGACATCGCGTCCTGCTCATAGGAACTCGTTGCCGGTCGGGGAACCACACGGGTGCCCGCACGCGGTCGCGACGCGACGAGGTTGTCCTCGCGCAGGCGGCGCAGTGCTTCGCGGACGGTGTAGCGGCTGACCGCGAATCGCTCACACAATTGGTGTTCGGTGGGCAGCTGCGAGCCCACCGGATATACCCCGTCGACGATCTCTTTGCGCAGTGTGCGCGCGATCTGTAGATAGCGGTGCTCGCTGGAGATGGCTTGGGACATCAGCGGAGATCCTGTGCGGGACGCAACGCCAATACGCTGCCGTCACCGTCGGCGGAGATGTAGAGCGTCCCGTCGTCCGCGGCGGTGATGCCGGCGAAGGGGCCCTGCGGCCCGGAAAATGGCGGCATTCCCCGCAGCGGCTTGGCCACCACGCCCGGGGGCGGGCCGACCGGCAACCCCGAAGCGAGGGTGTGCCGGACGTTCGTTTTGAGATCAAAAGCGATCAACTCCTTGGCGCCGGCATCGACGACGTACAGCACCCCGTTGCGTATCGAAATGCCTTGCGGGCGCTCTAGATCCGCCAACACGGCGTCGATCTTCGGGCCGTTCACCTTGACCACCCGTCCGGCACCGGCCTCTGCGACGAGGCACGCCCCGTCGGTGTCGATCGCGACACCGACCGGCTCACAGAGGTCGCCGGCAAGCACCTCGACGCCACCCAACCGCAGCGACAGCACCCGTCCGGTGCCCAGCTCGGCAAAAACCACCCGGTCGGGGCCGACCGCGACACCGTAGAGCTGGTCGAAACCGTCTGCCAGCACCTCGCTTTCGCTCGCCGCCGGCCGGTAGCGGCTGACCTGGCCGCCCGACGTCGTCACCACGAACTCACCGGGTCCACTCGCTGCAACGCCGCGCACGAACCCCGGATAGCCGGGACTGAACAACATGCCCACGGTCCGCAAAGACCCGTCCGGCAGGGCCGTATAGAAATAGGTGCCGTCGGCGATGTAGAGCCGCCCGTCGTGGTCCACGGTCAGGTCGAGCGGCCAATTCAGCCCGCCCGGCAACACCGTTCGCGTCTCGCCATCGGGCGCTATCTCGGTAATCTCGCCGGTGAAGTTGGATACCAGCACCCGGTCGCCGACGAAGGTGCAGTTGTCCAGCCCCGGACTCAACTGGGCCAGCACCCGCCGGTCGCCGCTGCGCGGGTCGATGCGCAGCACCTGCCCGCTCGCCACCTGGGTCGAGACGATGTAACCCTGCGGGTCGAACTTGACCGAGTCGGGCACACCGAGATCGCCCGCAACGCACTGTGCTTCGCCGCCGTCGGGATCGACCCGCCATATCTCGTTGGCGCCCATCACCGGGAAATACAGCAGGCCGTCCGGGCCGACTTCCATCGCATTCGGTGAGGGGACGTCTTCCAGCAGCACCCGCGGCGGGCCGCCGCCCAGGTCAAACTCCAGCAGGCGCCCACCCTCGCGGCATTCGCCGATGAACAACCGGTCCCGATGAACGGTGATGCCGTTGGCGCATGGAACGTCGTCGCGCAGCACCCGGGTGCGCCCGGCGGTGTCGAGCAGGCTGACCCTGCCGTCCATGACTTCGGTCGCGTAGAGGTTGCCGCTCGCGTCGAACGCGACGTCGTCGGGCGCCACGATGTCGCCGCCCTTGGCGCTGAAGGTTTCCAGGTGCCCGGTTGCGGGATCTAGTGCGCTGATCTGGCTGCCGGTCACCTGCGCGATGTAAACCCGACCGTCCGGGCCGGTGCGCAAACCGTTGGCGCCGAACAGCCGGCTCGGGGCGGTGACCTGCTCAAGGCGCCAGCCCTCCGCGACCGCGACGGGATGGGTCAGTCCGTACCGCGATGGCTGCGCTGCGATGGCCATGCTCTCGACGAGGGTCCTTCCCGCCTAAACCGAAGTGCCCGTTTGGGCTGGACGTTATCAAGTAAGTGCTAGTCCAGACAATAGCCGCTGCGGTGGCGCGGATCCTCCTTGACAGGCACATCCACGCTTCGGAATAGTATTCTCCGGTCGGCAGAATTAGATATGTTGTCCGGACAAGGGGCTATGGAGGACTACCTCAGACTCGACGGTCGCATCGTGGTGGTTTCTGGCGCCGGCGGTGGGGGCATCGGCACGACCGTGACGGCGATGTCCGCCCGGGCCGGGGCCACGGTGATCGCGGTGAGCAGGTCGAAGGAAAACCTCGACGAGCACATCGCTCCGCTGGTACGGCAGGGTCTCGCGGTCATCCCCGTCGCGGCCGACGCATCGACCGACGAAGGCATCGCCACGGTGATCGACCAAGCGCGTAGTGCCACCGGAAGCCTCTACGGTCTGGTCAATGTCGCCGGCGGCGCTGCACCGTCGACGTGGATGCCGGCTACCCGGGTGTCGCGCGGCGACTGGCGCGAGATCTTCACCGACAACCTCGAGACCGCGTTTTTCATGAGCCGGGCCGTGGCGGCCGAACTCGTCGCGCAGCAGGCCCCGGGATCGATCGTGTCGATCTCCTCGATCAGCGGTATGAACACCGCTCCGTTTCACATCGCCTACGGGACCGCCAAGGCCGCGATCGCGGCCATGACCCGCACCATGGCGCTCGAATTGGCGCTGGCGGGAATCCGGGTCAATGCCGTGGCACCCGGCGTCACGGCGACGGCCGCCTCGCGTACCTACACCGGGGACGACCCGGATCGGGATCGACAGGCGATCGCGATGGGCCGGCGCGGACGGCCCGAGGAACAGGCCGGCGCCATCCTTTTCCTGCTCTCGGAGCTGTCCAGCTACATCACCGGCCAGACGCTGCTCGTCGACGGGGGGCTCGACCTCAAATGGAGCCATCTGGGCACCGACAACACCTCGTTGTTTCTCAAAGACGAATCCTTCCGCTCGGAGATTAGGAGGATGTGATGGCGGATGCAGCCAACGATCTGACTTCCGAAGTGGCCGAGGAACTCTCGAAACCGATGACGATCGGCGTCGAGGCGTACGTCAGCGAGAGATACGCCCGCGCCGAGCGCGACAAGCTATGGCGGAAAGTCTGGCAGCAGGTGGGCCGCGTCGAGGAACTGCCCGAGGTGGGCAGTTACCTGACCTACGACATTCTCGACGACTCGATCATCGTGGTGCGCACCGGCGACGACGAAGCCGACGGATTTCGGGCCCACCACAACGTCTGCATGCACCGGGGCCGCCGGCTGATCGACATCCCCGAGGGCGCGAAAAACGTGTGCGGCCGCGCCCGCAAGTCGTTCGTCTGCGGCTTCCACGGCTGGACCTACGGCCTGGACGGGGCTTGCACTCACATCCGCGAGCAACAGGACTGGCAGGAAGCGCTGACCCCCGACAACACCCACCTCCGACCGGTCAAGGTCGACACCTGGGGCGGCTGGTTGTGGATCAACATGGACCCCGACTGCGAGCCGCTGGCCGACCACCTGTTCCCCGCCGCAAAGATTCTCGACCCGTTCGGCCTGCAAAACATGCGCTACAAATGGCGCAAGTGGCTGTCCTTCGATTGCAACTGGAAGGTGGCGCTGGAGGCGTTCAACGAGACCTACCACGTCTTCACAACCCACCCGGAGTTCAACAAGTTCGGCGAATTCAAGGGCTGGGCCAAAGCGCAAGGCAAACACAGCAACATCGGCTATGACGCGCCAAAGGACTTGGAGGCCACCAAGTCCAAAATCCGCCTCGGGATAGGCGCCGATCCACGGGTGTCGACAGCCGAGATGCAGGTGTACACGATGGAGGAGACCAACGCCACCACCACCCAGACGCTGGTCAACGCCGCCAAGCGGCTGGTCGACGAACTGCCCGAAGGCACACCGGCCGACAAGGTTCTCGAACACTGGCTCGCGTCGGCGCGCCGCGATGACGAAGCCCGCGGCGTGATCTGGCCGACGATCCCGCCCGACATCCTCGGACAGGCCGGCACGGCGTGGCAGGTCTTTCCGAACTTCCAGATCGGCCAGGGCCTCACCAGCGCGCTGTGCTACGGCGCCCGGCCGCATCCCAGCTACAACCCGGACAAGTGCATCTTCGAGGTCTCGGTATTCGAGCTGTACCCGAAAGGCCAAGAGCCCCGGACGGAATGGGAATACACACCGGTGGGTGACCCCCGGTGGCGATCGGTGTTGCCGCAGGACTTCTCCAACATGGCCGCCGTGCAGCAGGGCATGAAATCCCTCGGCTTCTCGGGCACCAAGCCCAACCCGTACCGCGAACGCAGCACCGTGAACCTGCACTACCAATTGGCGAAATACATGGGTACCGGCGAACCGCAGGAGCTTTGAGATAGATGGCCCAATTTGATCGGCGGTCTGATACCTGCCGACCGACGCAGACGCCCGACGACATCGATATCGACGCGCTGCGCGAAAAGTACTTGTTCGAGCGCGATAAGCGGCTGCGCCCGGAGGGCTCGAAGCAGTATCTGGAACTCAAGGGCGACTTCGCGGAATTCGCCGAGGTGGATCCCCACACGCCGGTGACGCCGCGCACGCCGATCAACGAAGACATCGAGGTGGCGGTGCTCGGCGGCGGCATCACCGGGCTGCTGGCGGGCGCGCACCTCAAGAAGGCGGGCGTCGACGACGTGCACATCATCGAGATGGGCGGGGACTTCGGCGGGGTCTGGTACTGGAACCGTTTCCCGGGGATCCAATGCGACAACGACGCCTACTGCTACATCCCGATGCTGGAAGAACTCAACTACATTCCGTCGAAGAAGTTCGCCGACGGCACCGAGATCTACGAGCACTGCCGGCGCATCGCAAAGCATTTCGGGCTCTACGACGGCGCGATCCTCTCCACCCAGGTTCGCGCGGCGCGCTGGGACGAGACGATCAAGCGCTGGCGGTTGAGCACCAATCGCGGTGACGACATTCGCGCGCGGTTCGTGGTGATGGCCCAGGGCTCCTTCAACCGGCCGAAGCTGCCCGGCGTCCCGGGGATCGAGGACTTCAAGGGACACACATTCCATTCCGCCCGATGGGATTACGACTACACGGGTGGGGATTCCCACGGCGGACTACACAAGCTGCATGACAAGCGTGTCGCGCTGGTCGGCACCGGCGCGACCGGTGTGCAGTTGGTTCCGCACCTGGGCCGAGATGCCCAGCATCTCTACGTCTTTCAGCGCACACCCTCCTCGGTGGACGTGCGCGGCAACGAGCCCACGGACCCGCAATGGGCGGCTTCCCTGCAGTCGGGCTGGCAGGAGCAACGCAAGCGCAACTTCCACCGCTGGTCACCGCTGGGGGAAGGAGCGGTGTTCGACGAGCCGGACATGGTCTGCGATTTCTGGACCGAATTGGGGCGCAACCTGACCGCGCGCATCGCGGCTGCCGACGATCCCGCTTCGCTGAGCATCGAGCAGATCATGGCGATCCGCGAAGAAGAGGACTACAAGGTGATGGAGCGGTTGCGGCGCCGCGTCGGGGAGCTGGTCGAGGCCCCGGAGACCGCCGAAGCGCTCAAGCCATACTACCGGTTCATGTGCAAGCGGCCCTGCAGCAACGACGAATACCTGCCGACGTTCAATCGCCCCAACGTCACCCTGGTTGACGTGTCGGAATCCAAAGGCGTGGAACGACTCACCGAGAACGGGATCGTCGCCAATGGCGTTGAGTACGAAGTCGACTGCATCATCTTCGCCAGCGGTTTCGAGATCACTACCGACATCAGTCGCCGGTACGCGATCGACGTGATCGAGGGCCGCGACGGCCTGTCGCTCTTCGATCACTGGCGCGACAGCTACAAGTCGCTCCATGGGATGACCAGCCGGGGCTTCCCCAACCAGTTCTTCACCGGCTTCATTCAGGGCGGGGTGGCCGGGAACACCACCGCGATGCTCGAGCAACAGGCCGAACACATCGCCTACATCATTTCCGAAGCCCTGGCGCGCCGCGCGACGACTGTCGAGCCGAGCCAGGAAGCTCAGGATAACTGGGTCCAGACGATCCGCGAAACATCGATAGACGCAACGGAATTCGCGGTCTCCTGCACGCCCGGCTACTACAACAATGAGGGCGGCGGAGGCGGCGAGGGCATCCGCTCGGCCATCGGCGATCCCTACATGCCGGGCTTCTACGTGTTCGACGACCTGCTCAAAGAATGGCGTGCACGCGGCGACCTAGACGGCCTGGTTCTCGGGACATAAATGGCCGACTTGAGATTCGAAGACAGGGTTGCGGTTGTCACCGGCGGTGGCCGAGGGCTCGGCCGCTCCTATGCCACGCTGCTCGCATCTCAGGGCGCGAAGGTTGTCGTCAACGATCCCGGAGGCAGCCTCGCCGGTGACGACACGGATGCCCGTCCGGCCGATGATGTGGTGCGTGAGATCACCGCCGCCGGTGGCCAAGCGGTCGCCAGCGCCGAATCGGTGACCACCGCGGCAGGCGGCAAGGCGATCATCGAGGCTGCGCTCGATACGTACGGCCGCCTCGATGTTCTCATCCACAACGCCGGAATCGTGCGCAGCGCACCGCTGAAAGAGATGAGCTACGAGGACTTCGAAGCGGTGCTGGATGTCCACCTGCGCGGCGCATTCCATGTGGTGCGGCCCGCGTTCCCCGTGATGTGCGATGCGGGCTACGGCCGCATCGTGTTGACGTCGTCGATCGGCGGGCTGTATGGAAACCACGGGGTGGCCAACTACGCGGCCGCCAAGGCCGGAGTGATCGGACTTTCCAACGTCGTGGCGCTGGAGGGCGCCGTCGAGGGCGTGCAGAGCAACGTGATCGTGCCCGCGGCCGTCACGAGAATGGCCGAAGGCATCGACACATCGGAATATCCGCCGATGGGACCCGAGTTGGTGGCGCCCGTGGTCGGCTGGCTAGCGCACGAGTCCTGTTCGGTCACAGGCGAAGTGCTGATCGCGTTGGCCGGCCGGGTGGCGAGGGCCATCGTCACGGAAACGCCGGGCATGTACCGGCCGTCGTGGTCGATCCAGGAAGTAGGCGAACACATCGAGGCAATCCGAGATGCGTCCGGCCCCGTCGTCTTCCCCATCGTGCCGGACGGCCACGGCGACCACATTCGGTACAGCTTCGCCCAAGCCGCCCAAGCCACCCGGGAGGCGCACCATGCCTAGCGGACCGCTGACGGGTGTGCGCGTCGTCGACCTCACCGCAATGGTGATGGGTCCGTACTGCACGCAGATTATGGCCGATTTGGGCGCTGACGTGATCAAAGTCGAACCGCCGCAAGGTGATAACACCCGCTACATCTCGGTGGGTCCAGCGCCGGGGATGAGCGGCGTGTTCGTCAACGTCAACCGCGGCAAGCGCAGCATGGTGCTGGACCTGCAAACCGACGACGGCACGCGGGCGCTGCGCGCGCTGGTTGGCACCGCGGATGTGTTTATCCACTCGATGCGCGCAAAAGCGATCGCCAAGCTCGGCTTCGCCTACGAGGATGTCGCCGCGATCAACCCGGCGATCATCTACACCAACTGCTACGGGTACGGACGCCGCGGACCCGACCGCGACCGGCCCGCCTACGACGACACGATCCAGGCCGAATGCGGCCTGCCGGCGGTACAACAGCAACTGACCGGCGAGGCCGACTACGTCGGAACCATCATGGCCGACAAGGTCGCCGGGCTGACCGCGCTGTACGCGACGACCATGGCCCTATTTCACCGCGAACGTACCGGGGAGGGACAGGAAGTCGAGGTTGCCATGTTCGAGACCATGGCCTCGTTCATGCTCGTTGAACACGCCAACGGCGCCCTGTTCGACCCTCCCCTGGGGCCGGCCGTATATCCGCGCACCGTGGCGCCCAACCGTCGTCCGTACCGCACCAGTGACGGCTACATCGCCGTGCTGATCTATAACGACAAGCATTGGAACGCTTTTATCGATGCCGTGCAGCCGCCATGGGCCGGCGAGCTGTACTCCACGCTGGAACAGCGTGCACGCGACATCGACACCATCTACGGGCTGGTAGCGGAGACGATAAAGCAGCGCCCAACGCAGGAGTGGCTGGCGCTATTCGGGGAACTCGAGATACCCGCCGCGCCATTGAATACGCCGGGCGCGCTGTTCGACGATCCGCATCTCAACGCCGTCGGCATGTTCGAGACGGTGGATACCCAGCACGGGCCGGTGCGCTTCCCGGGCGTACCCACCTGGTTCTCGCGGACACCAGGTCGCGTCGCGGGACCGGCGCCGGAGCTCGGAGCCCACACCGCTGAAATACTCGCCGAACTTGGCGTGAGCAGACGCAAAAGCACCCGAAATGCCCTGCCGAAGGATGACTTTGCGTCTGCTCGCGACGGAAAGGAATTGTGACCATGGCTGTGCCCGTCTACAAGCGCATTCTCGACCTGTTCGAGGCCGAGGGTGTGAATACCTTGTTCGGTATCCCGGACCCCAACTTCGTCCACATGTTCATGGAGGCAGACGCTCGCGGATGGTCGGTGGTTTCGCCGCATCACGAACTGAGCGCGGGATTCATGGCCGAGGCGGCGTCGCGGATGACGGGTAAGCCCGGCCTGTGCATCGGCACGCTGGGGCCCGGCATGGCCAACATGGCCGGAGCTATCCAGTGTGCGCTCGTGGAGAACTCGCCGGTAATCTTCCTCGGCGGCCAGCGGGCCCGCATCACCGAGCGCCGGGTCCGGCGCGGACGCATCCAGTTCGTCCAGCAGGAGCCCCTTGTCGCGCCGTCCGTCAAGTACAGCGCATCCATCGAGTATGCCGACCAGACCGACGAAATTATCCACGAGGCGATCCGCCGGGCCATGTCGGGCACTCCCGGCCCGGCCTACATCGAGTACCCGTCGCACGTCATCCTCGAGGAGCTCGACGTGCCGGATCCGCTGCCGCCCAACCGGTACCGGCTCGTCAACCAGACCGCGGGTGAGCGCGAGGTGGCCGAAGCGACGAAGGCAATCCGTGCGGCGGAAAGCCCGATCCTGTTGGTCGGACACGGGGTCCACACCTCGCGTACCGGTGCCGCGGTCAGGCAGCTTGCCGACCTCATGCAGTGCCCGGTGATCCAGACCTCCGGCGGCACGTCGTTTATTCCGGGCCTCGAGGACCGCACGTTCGCCTACGGATTCTCACCGGCGGCTGTCGAGGCGGTGGTGAAGTCCGACCTGTGCGTAGCGCTCGGCACGGAGCTCGGCGAACCGAGCCACTACGGCAGGACCCGCCACTGGGCCCAAAACGAAGCAAAACGCAAATGGATTCTGGTCGAACAGGATCCGGTGGCCATCGGCGTCAATCGCCCCATTGACATCCCCCTGGTTGGTGACCTGCGCGGTGTGGTCCCGCAGCTGGTGAAAGCGCTCGGTGACAATCCGAGAAAGGCTTCGGCCGCGTCCAAGGCCGATCTCGATCGCTGGATCAAGGAGGACGCGGAGGAGCTTGCGCAGCTCGCCGTGAACGCTCCGACGGGCCGCACGCCCGTGCACCCTGCACGATTCGTCGTCGAGGCCACCAAAGCTTTCCCGGAGGACGGCATCCTGGTCCGCGACGGCGGCGCGACGGTCATCTTCCAGTGGACCTACTCGCAGGCCAAGCCGCGCGACGTCATCTGGAACCAGAACTTCGGCCATCTCGGCACCGGCCTGCCCTACGCCGTCGGAGCGTCGGTCGCCGAGGGCGGTAAGCGCCCGGTCATGCTCCTGACCAGCGACTCGGCGTTCCTTTTCCACATTGCCGAGTTGGAAACCGCTGCGCGGCAGAAGCTTCCGCTGGTATGCGTGGTGGGCGTCGACCACCAATGGGGTCTCGAGGTCGGCGTCTACAAACGCACTTTCGAGCAGCCGTCGCCGCAGCCCGGTGTGCACTGGAGCAAGGACGTGCGCTTCGACAAGATCGCCGAGGGCTTCGGCTGCCACGGCGAATACGTCGAAAAGGAGGAGGAGATCGGTCCGGCGATCGAGCGGGCCTATGCCAGCGGTAGGACCGCCGTCGTGCACGTCTGCATCGACCCGAAGGCCAACTCCGAAGAGATGCCCAAATACGCCGAATTCCGCACCTGGTACGCCGAAGGCACCCAGTAAGAAAGGTTGATGATGTCATGCGCGAATACCTGAAGTTCTACATCGACGGGCGGTGGGTCGACCCGGTGCGGCCCAATACTTTTGACGTGGAGAACCCGGCGACCGAGCAAGTGTCTGGGAAGATCTCGCTCGGCTCGGCCGGCGACGTCGACGTGGCGGTCAACGCCGCCCGCAGCGCTTTCACCAGCTGGTCGCAAAGCAGCCGTGAACAGCGCCTCGATCTGCTGCAGGCCATTCTCGCCGAATACCAGAAGCGCGCAGGCGATCTCGCCGACGCGGTCACCGAGGAAATGGGTGCGCCGCCCTCGCTGGCCGCGGGCCCCCAGGTCCAGCTTGGGCTCGGTCATCTGGTGACGGCTATCGACGTGCTGAAGAACTTCCCCTTCGAGGAACAGCACGGGGCAACGCTGATCGCAAAGGAGCCGATCGGCGTGTGCGGGCTGATCACACCGTGGAACTGGCCGCTCAACCAGATCGCGGTCAAGGTGTACCCGGCGTTGGCAACCGGGTGCACCATGATCCTGAAACCGTCTGAGGTTGCGCCCTTCTCGGCCTACATCTTCACCGAGATCCTTGATGCCGCGGGCGTGCCCGCCGGTGTGTACAACCTGGTCAACGGCGACGGTCCGGGTGTCGGCGTGGCCCTGGCGAGCCATCCCGACATCGACATGGTGTCGTTCACCGGATCCACGCGCGCCGGCGTCGAGGTGGCCATGAATGCCGCTCCGACCGTGAAGCGGGTGACCCAGGAACTCGGCGGCAAGAGTCCAAACATCGTGCTCGACGATGCGGGCTTTGCCGACAGCGTCCGCGCCGGGGTGGTCAACATGATGCCGAATTCAGGGCAAAGCTGTAACGCGCCCTCGCGCATGCTGGTCCCGAATTCACGCATGGACGAGGCGATCGCCATCGCGCGTGAGGCGGCCGACCGGGTGAAGGTGGGCAGCCCGGACGACGCGAGGGCGATCGGGCCGGTGGCGTCGAAGGCACAGTTCGAAAAGGTCCAGCGCCTGATCCAGAAAGGCATCGACGACGGCGCGACCGTCGTCGCCGGCGGTTCGGGCCGACCCACCGGCCTGGACAAGGGTTACTACGTCAAGCCGACCGTCTTCGCGAACGTCACTAACGACATGACGATCGCGCGCGAAGAGATCTTTGGGCCGGTGCTGTGCATCCTCGGCTATGACGACATCGACCAGGCCGTCGAAATCGCGAACGACACCAATTACGGCCTGGCCGGCTTTGTCTCGGGGGCCGACCTCGACAAGGCGCGAGAGGTGGCCCGCAAGATCCGGGCCGGCTGGGTGACCATCAATCACGCTTTCGACATGAACGCTGCGTTCGGCGGTTACAAGCACAGTGGCAACGGTCGGGAGTGGAGCGAATTCGGCTTCCACGAATATTTGGAGGTCAAGAGCACCTTGGGCTACGCGCCCGACAAGGCCGCCGGATAGCTGATATGAGTTCCCTGGGGTCCCTGACTGGAAAAGTCGCGCTGGTCACAGGCGCCAGCCGCGGGATCGGCAAGGGAATCGCGCTGGCGCTCGGAGCCGAAGGGGCGACGGTGTATGTCTCGGGGCGCACCGTCGACCCGGGCAGGCAATCGCTGCCCGGCACAGTGCGGGAGACCGCCGAGGAAGTCTGCCGCCGTGGCGGCAAGGGCGTCGCCGTGGTGGTTGACCACCGCGATGATGATCAGGTCGCTGCGCTGTTCGACCAAATTATTCGTGAGCAGGGCATGCTCGACATCCTGGTCAACAACGCCTTCGCCATTCCCGAGGATCTGACAGAGTCCAGGCCGTTCTGGGAAAGGCCGCTGTCGGATTGGGAGATGGTCGACGTCGGTGTGCGATCGAACTTTGTCGCGGCATGGCACGCGGCGAAGGTCATGGTCGGCCAGCGGTCGGGATTGATCGTTGCGGTCTCCGGCTACGTCGGGGTGACCTACACCTATGGCGTCATGTTCGGGATGTGCAAGACCGCGGTCGACCGAATGGCGCGCGACATGGCCATCGAGTTGCAGCCGCACCGCGTCGCGTCGCTGTCGTTGTGGCAGGGACTCACCTTTACCGAACGGGCGCAACGCAACTTGGCGCGCAACCCTGCCATGCGGGAGCTGACGGTCACCAAGCCCGCGGTTGGTTGCTCGCCCGAATTTCCGGGCCGGGTGATTGCGGCACTGGCTGGTGATCCCGATGTGATGACGCGGTCGGGGGGCACATTTATCACCGCCGAGGTTGCGCGGGACTACGGGATCACCGACATCGATGGGCGGGTCATCCCGTCGTTGCGGGCCGAGCGCGGCTCGCCGATCTGGGGACCGATCGGGGAGGGCGCCCATGGACGCTGAACGTCTCGGATGGCTACTCGACCGGCAGGACATCCTGGACTGCCTGACGCGGTTCAGCCGTGGCATGGACCGCTTCGACCGGGAACTTGTGCTGTCCGCCTTTCATCCGAACGCGGTGATCGCCGCGGGCGAGTTCGTCGGCGGCCCAGCCGATCTCTACGACTGGGCCTCGGCCATGCATGAGCAGGGCCAGTTGGCCACTCACCACAACCTGCTCAACAACACCTGCGAGATCGACGGCGCCACCGCCCACAGCGAGACGTACTACCTGTTCGTCGGGCGCAATCGCGACGAGACGAACTGGATGGCCGGCGGCCGCTATATCGATCGGCTGGACCGGGTTGATGGAACCTGGCGGATCATATTACGTACCAACGTAATCGAATGGTCGGGCTTGCTCCCCACCCTGTCC
>Ga0075364_10000296_pt1 | contig 24139 bp, 24 predicted proteins | sample EndMetdeltDD1764_FD_71517 | JGI IMG/M metagenome (GOLD analysis project Ga0075364, IMG submission 71517) | Populus endosphere microbial communities from Tennessee, USA - Endosphere MetaG P. deltoides DD176-4 | ecosystem: Host-associated > Plants > Roots > Endosphere | place: USA: Tennessee... | reverse complement strand
CCTCAATGATCGATGTCAACAACCGTCGTGGGCGGATAGATTTTCGCGGCCGCTCGACGCGCCCCGGCGCGATGCTATGCTCACCCATGGAGCGAACCCGCCCGGAGCGCCGCCGCCATGGTTGAGGCCGCCTGCCACTGTGGAGCTGTCCGGCTCACCGCGCCGCAGCCTCCGGTCGAGGTGACGGAGTGCAACTGCTCCATCTGCCGGCGTCTGGGCGCCCGCTGGGCCTATTACGAACTGGGCGAGGTGGGGATGAATCGGGCGGGCTCGAGCCGGCCCTATGTCTGGGGGGACCGGATGCTGGCCTTCCACCGCTGCCGCAATTGCGGCTGCGTCACCCATTGGCTCAGCCTCAACGGCGCCTATCCACGGATGGCCATCAACGCGCGGATGATGGACGCAGTGGACCAGGAGAAGATCCGTGTGCGGCGTTTCGACGGCGCTGGCGCCTGGGCCTATTTCGACGAGCCCCACGTGGCGGACTAAAGGGCCTCGACGAGCACCTCGCCCAGCAGGGCGGCGACGGCGGCCACGCCGGCCGGATCGGCCAGCAGGTCCTGCCGCACCTCCAGCTCGACATAGTCCCGACCGCGGTCCACCGCGTGGTGCGGGACGGTGTAGTCGGTCCCGTCCATCATGTAGGGCTCGTTGTCGCCGACCTGGGCCGCGCCCAGCCGCCGGCGAAGGCCCGCCAGCACCCGCATCGACAGGGGCGAGGCGCCCAGGTGCAGCACCCCATAGCGCCAGGGCCGCGCCTGGCCCGCCATCACCGGCGTGAAGGAATGCAGAGCCACGAGCACGGGGGGCGGCGCGCGCCCGCTCCGGGCCTCCAGCTCGGCGGCGATGCGCTCATGGTAGGGGGTGAAGACCGCCGCGATGCGCGCCGCGCGCGCCGTTGCGTCCAGGCCAAGGTTGCCGGGGATGGGCGTTCCATCGCTGACCTCCGGCGTCGCGTCGGGACGGTCCGGGTGGCGGTTGCAGTCGATCACCAGCCGCGAGAAGCGCTGGGCGATGAAGACCGCGTCCAGCTGCGCCGAGAGCGCCGCGCCCAGGGCCGCGACCCCGATGTCCCAGCCGATGTGGCGCTCGATCTCCGCCCGGGGCAGGCCAAGGTCGCCAAGGTCCTTGGGTATTTCGCAACCGGCGTGATCGCCCACCAGCACCAGGGGGGCCAAGGCGCCTGGATTCAACACAATCGCGGGGCCCTCCGCCGCACCCTGGCCAAGCTTTGTGGACCGCAATTCAGAATCACCGATTTCATGCGCCAATGCCGGTTGTCTCCATCCGTCACACGACCACCTACCGCTACCGCAACCCGGTGGCGTTCGGCGAGCACCGCATGTTGCTGCGCCCGATGGAGTCGTTCGACCAGCGCCTGCTGCAGGCCGAGGTGGAAATTTCGCCGGAGCCCGGCCTGTTCCGTCACGTGCACGACGCCAGCGGGGCCACGGTCGGGGTGGCGCGCTTCTCGGCGGCGGCCGAGCGGCTGGTCTTCGACGCCCGCATGCGGGTGGACCATCGCCCGGACGCGGCGTTCGACCTGGAGGCGGCGGGCGGCTGGCTCGCGCCCGGCCGGCCCGCCTACGAGGCCGACGAAGCCCGCGAGCTCGCCACCTTCATCGACCCGCGCCATGCCGATCCCGCCGTCGCCGCCTGGGCGCAGCGGTTCCTGGCCGTGCATGGCCGCCGCCGCGCCTCGAGCGTGGTCATCGAGATGATGGAGGCCATACGCGGGGAGTTCGCCTATGCGCTTCGCCTGCGCGGGGCCCCGCAGTCGCCGGCCGAGACGCTGGAGCGCCGACAGGGAAGCTGCCGCGACTTCGCCCTGCTGCTCATGGAGGCGGCCCGCAGCCTGGGCCTGGCGGCCAAGTTCGTCACCGGCTACGTCTATTCGACCTCTCCCAAGGCCGGCCGGACCGGCGGCGGGCACACCCATGCCTGGGCCAGGGTCTTCCTGCCCGGCTGCGGCTGGACAGACTTCGACCCGACCAACGGCATCGTCGGAAATGTCGACCTGATCCGCGTCGCCGCCGTGGCCGATCCCAGGCTCGCGCTGCCGCTGCACGGGTCTTGGCGCGGCGAGGCTGATGACTTTCTGGGCATGGACGTGACGGTCGACATCCAGGTCGAGGCCGAGTCGCAACTTCCGCAAGATTTGAGAGTTGCGCTCGCCAGATAGACTGGGGGCGCGCCATGCGGATACGGGCCGGGTTCGAAATCAGCTACGAGTGTCCGGCGCCGACGCCGATGATCCTGATGCTGAACGTGCGGCCTGAGCGGACCGCCGACCTTGAGACGCCGGACGTGCTGAGGACCGAGCCCTCGCTTCCGATCCGCGCCTATCTCGACGACTTCGGCAATGTCTGCACACGCCTGGTGGCCCCCGCCGGGCGAACGGTCCTTCGCAGCGACTTCGTGATCCGCGACGCCGGAGCGCCCGACGCCATGACGCCGGACGCCGAGCAGCACGCCATCGAGGATCTGCCCGACGAGGTGCTGCAGTTCCTGCTGCCGTCCCGCTATGTCGAGCTGGAGTTCCTGAGCGACCTGGCCTGGCGCACCTTCGGCGGGGTGGCGCCCGGGTGGGGCCGGGTGCAGGCCATCGTCGACTACGCCCACCAGCGGATCGCCTTCGGCTATCCCCACGCCAGGGCCACGCGCACGGCCCTGGAGGCGCACGAGGAGGGCCAGGGCGTCTGCCGCGACTACGCCCACCTGGCGATCGCGCTGTGCCGGTCGATGAACATCCCGGCGCGCTACTGCACCGGCTACCTGGGCGACATCGGCGTCACCCCCTCGGCGGCGCCGATGGACTTCTCCGCCTGGTTCCAGGTCTGGCTGGGGGGCGCCTGGCGCACCTTCGACGCCCGCCACAACAAGCCTAGAGTCGGGCGGATCCTGATGGCGGTGGGCCGGGACGCCGCCGACGTGGCCATCACCACCACCTTCGGGACGGCCATATTGACCGGCTTCAATGTGATCACCGAGGAGCTGCGCGGGGCGGCCAGCGCCGCCTAGGGGAAACCCTTGTCCACACGCCGGCGTTGTCTCCCGTACGGCCAAGCCGCCTGACCTGAAAATGAACGGCGCCGATCAAGGCCGGTTCAGGCGCAGGGGTTCAGGGTGGCTGTCCTCGAGAAGGAGATCTGACATGAAAAAGGCTCTCATAGCCGCCCTCGCGGCCACCACGGCGTTGACCGGACTGGCGTCGGGCGGCGTGGCGGCGGCTCAGCCCGGCCCCTATCATGACCACGATCGCGGCGACCGCGACCGCAACCACAACGGCGTGCCGGACCGGGTGGACCGTTGGCGCCGGGACGACTGGCGTCGCGACCACGAGCGCTGGTCCCACGCCCAGCCCCGCTATTGGGGCGGCAAGTACGGCTACAATGGCTACAACGGCCGCTGGCGCGCCGGCCAGCGCTACGATCACTTCCGCGACAACCGCTATGTGATCAACGACTACCGCGCCTACCGCCTGCCGCCGCCGCGTCCCGGCTATCGCTATTATCGTGACGACAGCGGCGACATCGTCATGGTCGCGATCACCTCGGGCGTGATCGGCATGATCATCGGCAGCGCGCTCAGCAACTAGCCCGCGCCGGCCAGGGCGGAGGGGCGGATCGCGCCTCTCCGCCTTCCGCGGCCGTCAGCGGAATTCCGCGAGCCTGGGCTTCAGCTCGGCCTCGAAGAAGTCGATGAAGCCGGCCTGGTCGGGCCCCACCGCCGTCAGGCAGAGGTGGTCGAACCCCGCCTCGACGTACTTGCGGATGGCCGCCAGGTGCGATTCCGGGTCGGGGCCGGCGCCCAGGCCGTCGGCCATGTCCTCGGGCCGCACGCTGGCCGAGGCGGATTCGAAGCCCTCCACCGTCGGGATCTCGCTCATCGCCGGCCAGCCGAGCTGGCCGAAGCGGAAGCGGTCGCGAGCCATCTTCAGCGCCGCCGCCTCGCTCTTGGCGTAGGCCAGGGTGACCTCGGTGTAGCGGGGCTTCTCGCCCGCCTTGGCCTTGAAGCCGTCCACCAGGGACTTGTCGGGGTCGGTGGCCATCAGTCCATCGCCCTTCTCCGCCGCCAGCGCCACCGAATGGGGCCCGCTGGCGCCGACGATGATCGGGATCGGCTGTTCCGGCGCGTCATAGAGGCGGGCGTGGTCGACCGTGAAGTGGCCGGTGCGCAGGGTGTGGACCTTGCCGTCCCAGAGCGCGCGGCAGATGTCGATGGCCTCGCCCAGCATCTCATGGCGCTCAGGGACCGAGGGCCAAAGCGCCCCGGTGACGTGCTCGTTGAGCCGCTCGCCCGCGCCCACCGCCAGGCTGAAGCGCCCGCCGCTGAGGCCCTGCACGGTCGCCGCGGCCTGGGCGATGATCGCCGGATGGTAGCGGATGATCGGGCAGGTCAGGCCGGTGGTGATGGCCACCGTGGAGGTGCTCTGGGCGATGGCCCCAAGAACGCTCCAGGCGAAGGGCGAATGGCCCTGGATCTCCAGCCAGGGATGGAAATGGTCGGAGATGGAGACGAAGTCGAAGCCCGCCGCCTCCGCCCGCCTGGCGTTCTCCACCAGGGCCCGTGGGCCGTGCTCCTCGCTCATCAGTTTGTAGCCGAACTCGATCATCCAACACCTCCGCGTCGCTGCCGGGGGTAATGCCGGGCGGCGCGGGGGGTTCGCGCAAAGCGGGCAGACGGCGGCGGAATTCGGGATTATGGGAGCCGGCAGACAAGAGCGCCGGCCCCGCGGGGGCCCCGTGGAGGACGCCATGAATTTCGCCAGCCAGCTCCCGCCGGACATCGCCGATTTCGTGCTGTCCCAGTTCCGCACCGAGTACGCCACGGTCAGCGGGCCGGGCGTCCCCATCGACACGCCCACCCTGTTCTTCGCCAGCGCCGATCAGTCGACCCTCGACCTGATGACGGGCCTCGCCTACCCGGTGAAGGCCGAGCGCGCGCGCCGCAATCCCAAGGTGGGCCTCCTGGTCGAAGGCGGGCCGGACGATCCGGTGGTCTCCATCGCGGGCCTGGCCACCGTGCGCGACAGCGACTTCCAGGCCAACCTCGACCGCTATGTGGCGGAGACCATCGTCACCCCGGTGATCAACCCGCAGACCACCGACTGGAACGCCGTGCGCGAGGCGGTCTGGTACCTGACCCGGATCATGGTCAGCATCACGCCGGTCCACGTTCGCTGGTGGGACAAGCCGGCGGACATGGACCTGGCGCCCAAGGAATGGCGCGCCCCGGCCGGCCTGGTGGTCCCGCCGTCCGACCCGGCCCCGCCCGGCACCCTCAGCGAAGGCGCCAAGTGGGCCCAGCCGGCCTGGGCGGACCTGGCGCGCAAGGCGCTGGGCACCGGCGATCCGGCGCACGTGACCCTGGTGGACGCCGAGGGCCATCCCCTGCCGATCCGCGCCCGCGAAGTGAGCCTGCGCGAGGAGGGTTTCGACGTGGTGCTGCCCAAGGCGCTCCCCTGGTCGGCCGGCAAGGCGACCCTGACCTTCCGCGGCCGCGAGACCTTCGTCGGCGAGATCGCCGTGACCGACGGGCGCGGCGTCTTCCACGTCGAGCGGATCCTGCCGGTGCTGCCGATGACCGACGATCCCAAGCAGGTGATCCACCCCACGCCCGAGACCCGCGCGGCCCTGATGAAGCGGCTGGAGCACGAACTGGCCCGCCGCGGCGCGAGCTTCCCGGTCGTGCCGGCTGTCCCGCCCGCGCCCACCGAAGGCGCCCTGCGCCGGGTGCGGGGCTGGAAGGGCCGGGCCGACGCCTCGGCCATGGTGGACTAAGGCTCGGGATCGGTGGCGGCTGAGACGCCGCTCGCCCCCTCAGTCAGCTTCGCTGACAGCTCCCCCGCAGGCGGTGGAGCAACTGGCGCGCGAAATCCTCCACCGTGAAACGGGGGAGGTGGATCGGCGCGCCAGCGCCGAGACGGAGGGGCGTTCACCCTTGCGCTCGTCCGCGGCCTGCCCGATGAGAAGCGCCGTCATCGTGCAAGAGGGGCGGACATGGATATCAAGGGCGTCGCGGCGATCGTCACCGGCGGAGCTTCGGGACTGGGCGGGGCGACCGCCGAGCGGCTGGCCAAGGGCGGCGCCAAGGTCACCATCTTCGACCTGAACGAAGAGGCCGGCCAGGCCCACGCCAAGGCCATCGGCGGCGCCTTCATCAAGGTCAACGTCACCGACGAGATCTCCGTCGAGGCGGCCCTCGAGCAGGCCGAGGCCGCGCACGGCGTGGCGCGGATCCTGGTGAACTGCGCGGGCGTGGTGGGCGCGGGCAAGGTGCTGGGGCGCGATGGAAAGGCCCTGCCGCTGGCTAATTTCGCCAACACCGTCGGGATCAACCTGATCGGCAGCTACAATGTGCTTTCCAAGTTCGCCGGGCGCCTCAGCGGCGCCGAGCCGATCGGCGAGGAGCGCGGGGTGATCATCAACACCGCCTCGGTGGCCGCCTTCGAGGGCCAGATCGGCCAGCCCGCCTATTCCGCCTCCAAGGGCGGGGTGGTGGGCATGACGCTCCCCATCGCCCGCGAGCTCGCCCGCTACGGCATCCGGGTGATGGCGATCGCGCCGGGCATCTTCTGGACCCCGATGCTGGCCAGCCTGCCGGCCGACGTGCAGGCCTCGCTGGGCGCGCAGGTCCCCTTCCCCAGCCGACTGGGCAAGCCCGACGAATACGCCCAGCTCGTGGAGAGCATCCTTTCCAACACCATGCTGAACGGCGAGGTCATCCGCCTGGACGGCGCCATCCGCATGGGGCCGAAATGAGCGCAGAGCCGGTCCTGCTCAGCATCGAGGACGGCGTCGGCTGGCTGACGCTGAACCGCCCCGACGCCGGCAACGCCATCGACATCCCGATGGCGCGGGCCCTGCTGCAGGCGGCGATCCGCTGCGACCAGGACGAGGCGGTCCGCTGCGTGGTGCTGACCGGGGCCGGCAAGATGTTCTGCGTCGGCGGCGATGTCTCGGCCATGGGGGCGGCCGAACAGGCCAAGGCCGGCGGGGCGGGCGAGTTCCTGAGCGAACTGGCCGGCCTCTTCCACATGGGGTGGGTCAGGCTGATGCAGATGCAGAAGCCGCTGGTGACCCTGGTCAACGGCGCGGCGGCCGGCGCAGGCTTCAGCATCGCCATCGGCGGCGACGTGGTGCTGGCTTCGAACAGCGCCCACTTCACCTCCGCCTACACCGCCGTGGGGCTTTCCACCGACGGGGGGCTGTCGTGGATCCTGCCAAGGCTCGTGGGCCTGCGAAAGGCGCAGGAGATGATCCTGCGCAACCGCCGCGTCGGCGCACAGGAGGCGCAGGCGATCGGACTGATCACCCAAGCCGTGGACGAGGCCGAACTTGAGGCCGAGGGCCGCAAGATGGCCGCCGAGCTGGTGAACGCCGCCACCCCGGCGCTGGGCGCCGCGCGCGCCCTGCTGCTGGACGGCTATGCGACGCCCTTTGAGGCGCACCTGGAGCGGGAGGTTCGCCGCATGGCCGCCTGCGCCGCGACGCCCGCCTCGCGGGAGGGCGTCGCCGCCTTCCTGTCGCGGCGCAAACCCGATTTCCGAGGAGCGAGATGATGGGCCAAGCCTATGTGGTGGAGGCGGTCCGCACCGCCGGCGGGCGGCGCAAGGGCCAGCTCTCGGGCTGGCATCCGGCGGACATGGCCGGCGAGGTGCTGAACGCCATCGTCGACCGCACCGGGATCGACCCGGCCGCCATCGACGATGTCATCATGGGCTGCGTGACCCAGGCGGGCGAGCAGGCCTTCGCCTTCGGGCGCAATGCGGTGCTGGCCTCGAAACTGCCCACCAGCGTGCCGGCGGTGACCATCGACCGCCAGTGCGGCAGCTCCCAGCAGTCGGTGCATTTCGCGGCCCAGGCGGTGATGTCGGGGACCCAGGACGTGGTGATCGCCGCCGGCGGCGAGAGCATGACCCGCGTGCCGATGTTCTCGAACTACCTGCTGCACGAGAAGGAGGGTGTCGGCGCGGGCCCCTTCAGCGAGCGCATCCTCAAGCGCTTTGGGGTTGCGACCTTCAGCCAGTTCGACGGCGCCGAGATGGTCGCCGCCAAGTACGGCTTCGACCGGGAGGCGCTGGACCGCTTCGCCCTGGAGAGCCACCGGCGCGCCGCCGCCGCCACGAACGCCGGCGCCTTCGAGCGCGAGATCGTGCCGCTGGTCGGCCTGGACGGGACGCCGCACGTGAAGGACGAGGGGATCCGCTACGACGCCTCGATGGAGGCCATGGCCGGGGTGAAGACCCTCACCGAGGGCGGGGTGATCACCGCCGCCAACGCCAGCCAGATCTGCGACGGCGCCTCAGCCGCCCTGATCGTCAGCGAGCGGGCGCTCAAGGAGCACAACCTCACCCCCATCGCCCGCATCCACCACCTGACCGTCACCGGGGGCGACCCGGTGATCATGCTGGAGGAGCCGATCCCGGCGACGCGGCGGGCGCTGGCCCGCACGGGCCTGAAGATCGAGGACATCGACCTCTACGAGGTCAACGAGGCCTTCGCCTCCATCCCCCTGGCCTGGATCAAGGCCCTGGGGGCGGACCCCGCGCGCACCAACGTCAACGGCGGCGCCATCGCCCTTGGCCACCCGCTGGGCGCCACCGGGACCAAGCTGGCGGCGACGCTGATTCATGCGCTGCGCGCCCGGGGCAAGCGCTATGGCCTGCAGACCATGTGCGAGGGCGGCGGCAACGCCAACGTCACCATCTACGAGGCGCTCTAGCACTCCTCTCCCCCGAGCGAAGCGAGAGAGGGAGAGGCAGGGAGAGGGCGGCGCGGTGTTTCCGCCCGCGCATGCGCCGCTGCACGAGGTCGCCGGTCGCTCCGAAGCTTGTGTGGCGGCGAGCCTGAGCCGCCCTCACCCCGCCCTCTCCCTCTCCCTCTCCGCTACGCGGGGGGAGAGGGGGCTTCCAGCTCCGCGCGCACGGCCGCCGCGTCGGCGTCCAGCAGGGGCGCTGGGCCGGCGACGTGACTGGGGGTGGCGGAGAACCAGGCCGGGGGGCCTGGAAAGCGCATGACGCCGTAGGGCGCCTCAACCGTCTCGAAGAAGCCGGCGGCGCCCAGGTGCTCGTCCTCGAAGAGCTCGCCGGGCGTGCGCAGGCGGGCCACCGGGATCTCGCTGCGGTCCAGCAGGGCCACCCATTCGTCGGTCGTCCGTATACGGAACGTCTCGCCCAGCAGGCCATAGATGTGGTCGATCGCCTTCGACCGCTCTTCCAGGGTGGCCCATTCCGGGCGCCACCAGGGCGGCTGGACGGCGGCGACGAAGGCGGCCCAATGCTTGTCGTTGTAGATCAGCGCCGCCACGTGGCCGTCGCGCGTCCGGTAGGGCCGCCGGTTTGGGGCCACGGCGCGGGGATAGAAGGCGGGCCCGAGCGGCGGGTCGAACAAGGCGCCGTTGGCGTGCTCCACCAGGGTGAAGGCGGCCATGGTCTCGAGCATGGCGACCTCGACTTCCTGGCCCTCGCCGGTGCGCTGGCGGTGGAAGAGGGCGGCGAGGACCGCATAGAGGCAGGTCAGGCCCGCGACCTTGTCGGCCACCACCGTGCCGATGAAGCCCGGCTCGCCAGTCAGCATCTCCTGCAGGGCGGTCAGGCCGCATTCGGCCTGGATGGTGTCGTCATAGGCCGGCCGGTCGCGATGGGGCCCTCGGCGGCCGTAGCCGTAGGCGTTGGCGTAGACGATGCCCGGATTGATCGCCGCGACGCTGGGGTAGTCGAAGCCGAGCTGGGCGATGGCCTTGGCGCGCATGGTGTGGACGAAGACGTCGGCGCCTGCGATCAGCCGCGAGAGCGTCGCCCTGTCGGCCTCCTGGCGCAGGTCCAGCACCAGGCTGCGCTTGCCGCGATTGAGGTTGACGAAGACCCCGCTCATGCCCGGCGCCGGGCCCTGGGAGACGAAGCGGAGGGGATCGCCCCCCGGCGGCTCGACCTTGGTCACGGCCGCGCCCATGTCGGCCAGGATCTGGGTGCAGTAGGGGCCCATGACCATGGTGGTCAGGTCGACCACCCGCACGCCCGCCAGTGGTCCGAAGGCCTTGTCGCCTGCGCTCATGCCATACTCCCCTGAGCCCCTCCGCCCGGCCCTTGTCCCGCCGCGTTGCCGCCCCCCGGACGGGCTGCTATGCCGCCCGCCAAGTCAAGACGCCGCAAGGGGGCCGCCGTAGTGGATTTTTCGCTCACGCCAGATCAACAGAGCATCCGCGACGCGATCCTGAAGCACTGCGCCCAGTTCACCGACGACTACTGGCTGGAGCACGACCGCTCCGCCGAATTCCCCTGGGAGTTCTACAGGTCCCTGGCCGAGGCCGGCTGGCTGGGCATCGCCACGCCCACCGAATACGGCGGCTCGGGCCTGGGGATCACCGAGGCGGCGATCATGATGCAGGCCATCGCCGAATCCGGCGCGGGCATGAGCGGCGCCTCGGCCGTGCACATGGAGATCTTCGGCCTGCAGCCGGTGGTGCTGTTCGGCACGCCCGAGCAGAAGGCCCGCTTCCTGCCGCCGGTGGTGGAGGGCAAGGACAAGGTCTGCTTCGCCGTCACCGAGCCCAACACCGGCCTCAACACCACCGAGCTGAAGACCCGCGCCGAGAAGCGGGACGGCGGCTACATGGTCAACGGCGAGAAGATCTGGATCTCCACCGCCCAGGTGGCCACCAAGATGCTGATCCTGGCCCGCACCACCCCGCTGGACCAGGTGAAGAAGAAGACCGAGGGCCTCTCGCTCTTCTACACCGACCTCGACCGCAGCAAGATCGACGTGAAGCTGATCCACAAGATGGGCCGCCACGCCGTCGATTCGAACATGCTGTTCATCGAGGACCTCTGGATCCCGGAGGAGGACCGCATCGGCGCCGAGGGCAACGGCTTCCGCCTGATCCTGCACGGCATGAACCCCGAGCGGGTGCTGATGGGCGCCGAGGCGGTGGGCATCGGCCGCAACGCCATCGCCCGGGCCGCGCGCTACGCCCGCGAGCGGGTCGTCTTCGGCCGCCCCATCGGCCAGAACCAGGGCATCCAGCATCCGCTCGCCAAGTGCTGGGCGCAGGTGGAGGCGGCCAACCTGATGGTGATGAAGGCCGCCAGCCTGTTCGACCAGGGCAAGGACTGCGGGGTCGAGGCCAACGCCGGCAAGTACCTCGCCGCCGAGGCCGGCTTCGAGGCCTGCCACACGGCCATGAGCACCCTGGGCGGCATGGGCTACGCCCAGGAATACCATGTGGAGCGGCTGCTGCGCGAAGTGCTGGTGCCCCGCACCGCGCCCATCAGTCCGCACCTGATCCTGAACTTCCTCGCCGAGAAGGTTCTCGACCTGCCCAAGTCCTACTGAGGAGAGGGAAAGCCGTCATGGCCAGCGAAGACGCCTTCCACGCGCGCTCCTGGCTGTTCGCCCCGGGCGACAGCGAGAAGAAGATGGAGAAGGCCGCCCTGGGCCCGGCCGACATCGCCCTGCTCGACCTGGAGGACGCGGTCGCCGAGAGCGAGAAGCCCAAGGCCCGGGAGATGATCCCGGCCTTCCTCGAGGCCCACCCCGACCTGCGCCACCGGCTGTGGGTCAGGATCAATCCGCTGCAGGGCCCCTTCGCGCTCGCCGACCTGGCCGCGGTGGTGCGCGCCCGCCCCGGCGGGATCATGCTGCCCAAGTCGCGCGGCCGCGCCGACGCCGAGCGGCTGGACCACTATCTCTCCGCGCTGGAGGCGCAGGCCGGGATCGAGGTCGGCTCGACCAAGGTCATCGCCCTGCTCACCGAGACGGCGGAGAGCATGTTCACCTGCGGCGACTATGCCGACACCCCAAGGCTGGCGAGCCTGACCTGGGGCGCCGAGGACCTGGCCGATGCGCTGGGCGCCATGTCCAACCGCGAGGCCGACGGGCGGTTCGGCTTCACCTACGAGATGGCCCGCAGCTTCTGCCTGCTGGGCGCGACGGCCGCCGGCGTGCCGCCGGTGGACACCATCTTCGGCGACTTCCGCGACGAGGCGGGCCTTCGGGCCTATGCGGCCCAGTCCCGCCGCATGGGCTTCCGCGGCATGCTGGCCATCCACCCCGGCCAGGTGGAGCCGATCAACGAGGCCTTCACCCCCTCGCACGAGGAGATCGCCGCGGCGCAGGAGATCGTCGACCTGTTCGCCGCCAATCCCGAGGCCGGGGTCATCGGCCACAAGGGCGCCATGCTGGACCGCCCCCACCTGGCCCGCGCCCGCCAGGTGCTGGCCCAGGTCCGTCGCTAGGGTGGGCCAGGCCAACGCCATCGACCCGGCCGACGAAGCGGCCCTGCTGGACGCGGTCGACCGCTGGCTGGCGCGGGACGTGCGCCCGGTGGTCAAGGCCTTCGACCACGCCGACGAATGGCCCGCGGACATCGTCGCCCAGATGGCCGAGCTTGGCCTCTTCGGCGCCACCGTGGGCCAGGCCTGGGGCGGGCTTGGCCTGCCGGCCTCCACCTACGCCAAGCTGGTGATGAAGATCTCGGCGGTGTGGATGTCGATCACCGGCATCTTCAACTCCCACCTGATGCTGGCCCTGGCGATCGAGAAGTTCGGCACCGACGCGCAGAAGCAGACCTGGCTGCCCAGGCTCGCCAGCGGCGAGGTGCGCGGGGGCCTGGCGCTCACCGAGCCGGACGCCGGCACCGACCTGCAGGGCATCCGCATGACCGCCCGGCGCGAGGGCGACCACTACGTGCTGAACGGCACGAAGATGTGGATCTCCAACGGGGTCCACGGCTCGGTCTTCGCCCTGCTGGTGAAGACAGACCCGGCGGCGAACCCGCGCCACAAGGGGATGAGCCTGTTCATCGCCGACAAGCGCGAGGGCTTCACCGTCAGCCGCAAGCTGGAGAAGCTGGGATACCACTCCATCGACACCGCCGAGCTGGTGTTCGACGACTGCCGCCTGCCCGCCGACCAGCTCATCGGCGGGGTGGAGGGCCAGGGCTTCTACCAGGTCACCGGCGGGCTGGAGCTTGGGCGCATCAATGTGGCGGCCAGGGGCGTGGGCATCGCCCAGGCCGCGCTCGACCTGTCGGTGGACTATTCGAAGATCCGCAAGACCTTCGGCAAGCCGATCTGCGAACACCAGGCGATCCAGCTCAAGCTGGGCGAGATGGCGACGAGGGCCCAGGCCGCGCGGCTGCTGACCATGGACGCGGCGGCCAGGTTCGACCGCGGCGAGCGCAGCGACATGGAAGCTGGCATGGCCAAGTACTTCGCCTCGGAGGCGGCGCTGGAGAACTCCATCGAGGCCATGCGCATCCACGGCGCCTATGGCTACTCCAAGGAGTACGACGTCGAGCGCCTCTACCGCGACGCCCCGCTGACCTGCATCGCCGAGGGCACCAACGAGATGCAGCGCATGATCATCGCCCGCCAACTGGTGAAGCGCAGCGAAATCGGCTGAGATCGACGTTCCGGACGGGAGGCCGGGCCCATGGACAGTCTCGAAAGGCTGCTGGCGCTCGAGGAGATCCGCCAGCTCAAGCACCGCTATTTCCGCTTCGTCGACACCCGCGACTACGAGGGCCTGGCGCAGGTGTTCTGCAAGGACGCGGTGTTCGACTGCACCGAAGGCTCGGGGGTGACGCCGGAGGGCGGAAGCTTCGTGGGCAAGGTCGGGCCGGTGACGCGGGGGCGTCAGGCCATCGTCGACTGGATCCGAACCGCCATGGCGCAGATCACCAGCGTCCACCACGGCCACGGCCATGAGGTGGCCTTCGACAGCGACGTCGAGGCGCGCGGGATCGTCGCCATGGAGGACTATCTGAACGCGCTGGACCGGCAGACCCCCCTTTGGCGGGGCGCGGGCCACTATCACGAGCGCTATCGCTACGAGGACGGCGCCTGGCGGATCGCCGAGACCCGGCTGACCCGGCTTCTACGGGTCGAGTTCCAGGCCTAGGAAAAACTGCTCCACCGCTCGCGGGGGAGCTGTCAGCGAAGCTGACTGAGGGGGCGTTCGGCGGTTGCGCGCCCCCTCCGTCTCGGCGCTGGCGCGCCGATCCACCTCCCTCGCAAGCGGTGGAGGACCTTAGAGGCTCAGATCGAGTTGCCGCCGTCGATGCGGATGTAGCCGCCGTTGGTGTAGCCGGAGAGCGGGCTGGCCAGCATGACCACGGCCGTGGCGATCTCGCGCGGGCGGCCCAGGCGATGGATCGACTGGTTGAGGGACTGGCTGTAGACGCGCTCGTTGTGCTCCTCGTCGTCCGGCCAGCCCTGCTGGGCGCGGATGGTCTTGAGCCAGGTCACCACCGCCGGCGTCAGGATGGCGCCGGGCGCGACCACGTTCACCGTCACACCCTTTGGCCCAAGGATCTTCGAGAGGTTCCAGCTGAAGTTCTCCAGGCCCGCCTTGGGGCAGCCGTAGTCGAGGTTGCGGCCGCGGTGCTGGGTGCCCGCCGTCGAGGAGATGTTGACGATCCGCCCCCAGCCGCGCTCGGCCATGCCGGGCGCGAACTTCTGGCTCAGGCGCACGGCGGCGCCGACGTTGAGGCTGAAGCTGTGCATCCACTCCGACGGGGTGACATCCATCCAGTCGGGATTGTCCTTGCGCATCAGGTTGCCGGCGTTGTTGACCAGGATGTCGACCCCGCCAAAGCGCGCGATGGTCTCGTCGGCGCAGCGCCACGCCTCCTCGTCGGTGGAAAGGTCGCCGGTGGTGACCAGGGCCTCGACGCCCAGGGCCTCCACCTGGCGGGCCGTGGCCTCGGTGCGGGCGCGGTCGCGGCCATGGACGGCGACGGAGACGCCCTCGGCGGCGAGCTCCAGGGCGATGGCCTCCCCCAGGCCCGAGCTCGCGCCGCTGACGAAGGCCCGCTTGCCCCTGAGCTGCATGTCCATCTGTGGCGTCCTCTTCGAACCCGGCCCTGGCTGGCGCGGCCTTAGGCGCCGCCGCCGTCGATCGGCAGCAGCACCCCGTTGATGAAGCCCGAGAGGGGGCTCGCCAGCAGGGCCACGGCGGTGGCGATCTCGCGGGGCTCGCCGTAGCGGAGCACCGACTGGTGCAGCTGGGTGCGGGCGTACTCCCGCTCGTTCGCCTTGGCCTCCGCCTCGCTCCAGTTGTTCTGGGCGCGGATGGTCTTCATCCAGGTCTCGACGGCCGGGGTGATGATCGGCCCAGGGGCGACGATGTTCACCGTGACCCCGTCGGGGCCCAGCACCTTGGAGAGGTTCTTGCTGAAGTTGTCGAGGGCGGCCTTGGCCGAGGCGTAGTCGATGTTGCGGCCGCGGATCGTGGTGCCGGCCATCGAGGAGATGTTGATCACCCGGCCCCAGCCCCGCTCGACCATGCCCGGGCAGAGCTTCTGGCAAAGGCGCACGGCGGCGGCGAGGTTGAGGCTGGCGCTGAACAGGTATTCGTCAGGCGTCACGTCCAGCCAGTGGGGGACGTCCTTGCGGTTCATGTTGCCGGCGTTGTTGACCAGGATGTCGACCCCGCCCCAGGCGGCGGTCACCTCGTCGGCGATGCGGAAGGCGTCGGCGTCCTTCTCCACATCGCCCAGGGTGACCAGGACCTTGCCGCCCAGGGCCTCGATCTGCCTGGCCGTGCCCTCGGTGCGCGCCTTGTCGCGGCCGGAGACGGCCACGTCCACGCCCTCCGCCGCGAGCTCCAGCGCGATCGCCTGGCCGATGCCCGAGCTCGCCCCGGTCACCAGGGCGCGCTTGCCCTTCAGCTGCATGTCCATAGGTCGCTTCCTCCGCCGCGTTGTCGCCAAGGATCGGCGCCCGGGGGCGGCCGGCAAGGGGGGCGGCTGGCATGCCGCGATGCCGGCGCCGCATGGCGCGCGCGATCTCCCCTATTCGGCGAGCTCAGGATAGGGCTCTGCGAGCGTCCACTGGCCGCTGCGGTCGCGCACCCAGCCGCCGCCCGCCCAGGTGCCGCCATCGACCCGGACCACGGTGCCGGTGACGTAGCTCGACATCTTGGACGCCAGGAAGACCGCGACCGCGCCGCATTCGTCGTCCCGCCCGCCCCGGCCCAGCGGCACGCGCCTGGCGGTGGCGTTGGCCTGGGCGGGCGTGGGCATGATCCACTTGGAGCGATCGACCGGGCCGGTGGGGTTGCCGCGCAGGCCCGGCGTCTCGACGTGGTCGGGGGCGATGACGTTGACCCGGATGCCGTGCTCGCCGACCTCCAGGGCGAGGGTGCGGGTGAAGTTGTCCACCCCGGCCTTGCAGGCGGAATAGACGGCGTACTTTGGGGCCGCGCGGGCCGCCTCGATGGTCGTGACGTTGATGATCGACCCGCCGCGGCCGCCCTCGATCATGATCGGCAGGGCCGCCGAGGTGGCGGCCAGCACGCTCACCAGGTTGATGTCGATGTGCTTGCGCCAGGAGCGCTCGGACTGGTCGATGAAGTTGCGCGCGGTGGACCCGCCGGCGTTGTTGACCAGGATGTCGAGCCGGCCGAACTCGGCCTTGGTCGCCTCGATCATGGCGCGGATCTGGTCGGTCTGCATGACGTCGGTGGGATAGGGGAGCGCGCGGCGGCCCAGTTCGCGGACCCGCGCGGCGGTCTCCTCGCAGCGTTCCGGCGAGATGTCCGCGATCACCACGTGGGCCCCGGCCTGGGCCATGGCCAGGGCGATGCCGCGGCCGATGCCGCCGCCGCCGCCGGTCACCACCGCCACCTGGTCGGTGAGAAGGATGTCGTTCAGGTCCAAGCGTTCCTCCAGCTTTCTTGTCGCCGCTCCCGGCAGCGCCGATCATCGGGCCTTGGCGATCCGGCCGCCAGAGCCTTAGTGGCTGGCGGACAGACCAGTAGGGGGAAATGCGGATGGGGATCGACCTCGCCCAGATGATCGACAGCTTCGACCTGCGGGCCCAGGGCGAGGGCGTATTCGTCGCGCCGGCGACTGAGGCTCGGCCGCGCAACGTGGTCGAGGGCACCCACCTCCTGGGCCAGGCCATCGTGGCGGCCTCCCGCATCGCGCCGGGGCAGCGGACGGTCTCGGCCCACGCCACGGTCACCCGCGCGGCCGCCTGGGACGCGGACACCCGCTTTTCCGCCGAGCTGCGCCACAAGGGGCGGATGATCTCCTCGGTGGCGGTGGAGGCCAGCCAGAACGGGCGGCTGAACGCCTCGGCCCTGGTGCTGCTGGACGCCGGGGCGGCGGACCTGGTGCGCCACCATGCGCCGGCGCCGGATGTGCCGGCGCCGACCGACTGCTGGCTGCGCGACGACGGGATCGAGGGCCGCGAGGTGCGCATCGTCGGCGAGGCGGACGGGGTCGGGCCGGCGGAGCGGCACGCCTGGGTGCGGTTCCGGCAGGCGCCGCAGGAGCTGGCCATGCGCCAGGGGCTCTTGGTGGTGCACATGGGCCGCGAGACCGTGGAGGCGGCGCTGCGGCCCCACGCCCACGTGAGCCTTGGGCAGGCGCACGGGGCGCTCTCCACCGGGGTGCTGGCCTTCACCGCGGCCCTGCACGAGGACCCCGACCTCTCCGACTGGCTGCTCTACGTCAACACCGCGGTCTACGCCGGCCATGGCCTGGCCCAGATCGAGGGCCGGGTCTACGAGCGCGGCGGGCGGCTTGTGGCCTCGGGCACGGGCCAGGTGCTGCTGCGGCGGATGCTGGGCGACCCGGCGGCCAAGGGCGGCCGCGCGCGGGCGATGTGAGGGCGCTTCTTAGGCGTAGTCGCCGCCGTTCATGAAGCGGACGTACTTGGGGCCGGAGCTGGCGATGTCGACGATCTCGATGCGCAGGTCGCCGGTCCCGCGGTGATAGAGGCCCCCGCCCCAGGTCCCGTCGGCCTTCAGGCCCACCCGCTCGAAGGGCCAGCCGCAGGCGTCGAGCCTGGCCGACTCGCCCTTGGGATCGTCCGACCAGACGCCGATGTGGTGCAGGCCGAGCTTGTCGAAGACCGTGCCCTCGCGCCGCTCGATGAGCTCGAAGTGCGGCGGGCCTTCCAGGGAATAGACGAAGGCCATCTCCACCTGGCCCACGCCCTTGGCGTCCTGGTGGGTGCTGGTGCGCCGCTGGACCTTCGACCAGGTCAGGCCGAGCGCCTGGCTCATCTCCGCCATGGCCGTTTCGAGGTCCTCCACCACCAGGGCGAAGTGATAGGGGGGCGTGACGATGGCCATGGGTCTCTCCTGCCGGCGGCGGGGCTTATTTCGCATGCTCGCGCGGCACGCCGAAACGTTCGCGATAGGGGTCGAGCTTGCGGTCGAGGGCGGCGAGGTCGACGCCCAGCCCCTGCGGCGAATAGACGAAGCGGCCGTACTTGCTCGGCGGGTTCTGCGCCATCCAGGTCCGCATGGCGGCCTCGTAGGCCGGGGTGAAGGCCAGGCCCGCGCGGTCGTAGACGCCGCGGATGACGCCCACCGGATCGGCCGTGAAGTCCTTGTAGAGCAGGTGATGGATCCGCGGATCGTCCGCCAGCGGGGTCTGCGCCGCGTGGAGGAAGTTCGCCGTGCTGGTCTCCACCGTGTTCTGGGCGAAGGCGGCCCGGTCGACCGGGCCCGCCTTGGCCGACTGGGCCATGATCGCCTCGTAGATCTGCACGTGCAGCTCGAAGCGCGAGGCCATGGCCTGCAGGGGATCGCGATGGATCCAGACGAAGACCGCGTCGGGATAGGCCTCGAACAGCGCCTTGAGGCGAAGCTGGTGGCCGACCCCCTTGAGCGCCCAGCGCCGCGAGGGCTGGCCGTACTGCAGGTGCTGCAGGGTCATGGTGTGGAGCTGGTACTGCCGCTCGTGGTCGGCGGGGAGCTGGATGCGCGGGGGCAGGTGGCCGCACATCGGCGCCCGCCACCAGGCGGTGGGCGGCAGGGTGCGCAGGTCCATGGCCCAGGTGCGCTCGCACTCCGGCGGATTGCGCCCGAGCATGTCGTTGTAGGGATGCGAGACCAGCCACTTGGGGATCAGGTCCAGGATCTCGCGCCAGTCGGCGTCGCACGCGGCGCGCCGCTCGGCGGTGTCGGAGACGCCCGGCGGCGGATTGGGCCGCATCACCTCCCAGAACTGCAGCAGGCGCGAGGCCGGGTCGCAGCCCAGCAGCATCTGCAGGACGGTGGTGCCCGAGCGGGCCTCGCCCATGGCGATGATCGGCCGCTCGATGCGCTCGCGGGCCAGCGGAAAACGCCGCCGCGCCTCGAAGAAGGCCAGGCGCTCGGTGAGCAGGCCATGCAGCACCGCCGCGGCGCGGGCCTGGCCTTCGGCGTCCAGGCGGGGCGTGATCTGTTCGACCAGCAGGGCCAGCCGCGCGGGCAGGGTGTCATCGCCCAGGTCATGCAGGCCGGCCGCATCGCGCGCCGCCGCGATCAGCCGCGCCGGCGCCAGCAGGCCCTGGTCCAGCGGGTCGGGGCTCATTTCAGCCGCGGCGCCCGCCCGTGACCAGCAGGCTGGTCCCGGTGATCCACTCGGCCTCGTCGCTGCACAGGAAGACCACCGCCTGCCCGACGTCCTCGGGCCGGCCGATGCGGCCAAGCGGGATCGTCTTGGCGGTCTGCTCGTCGTAGTCGGGCCGGGTGATCCGGATCTTCTCGAGCTGGGCGGATTCGATGGGCCCGGGTGCGATCGCGTTGACGCGGATCCCCTTGGGCCCAAGCTCCACGGCCCAGAGCTTGGTCAGCTCGTCGAGCGCGCACTTGGCGGCGCTGTAGGGCTGGATCTTGTCGGACGGGTAGTGGGCGAGCGGCGAGGTGATGTTGACGATGTTTCCCCCGCCCTGGCGGATCATCGCCTGCGCGGCCCGGTGGGCGGCGAAATAGGGCGAGATCAGGTTCAGTTCGAAGAGGCCCCGGACCATCTCCGGCGTGGAGGCCATGAAGCCCTGCCAGCCGCCCTCGACGTTGCGGCTGCCGCCGGCGTTGTTGACCAGGATGTCGATCTTGCCGAACCGCTCGGTGACGGCGTCGACCGCGGCGTTCACCGAGTCCAGGTCGAAGGCGTCCATGTAGATGGTCTCGGCGCGCACCCCGTGCGCACGGCAGGCCTGGGCGGTCGTCTCCAGGTCCTCCATGGAGCGGGCCGAGAGCAGAAGGTCTGCGCCCGCCTCGGCGAGCTCGGTGGCGATGCCGACCCCGATCCCGCGGCTGGCGCCGGTGACCAGGGCGGACTTCCCCTGCAACGGCCTTGGGCCCATGTGCTCGCCTCCCCTTGATCCCAGGCGCTTGCGCGCTTGGCCCTAAAGGATCAGTCGCAGGCGCGGCCCGTCCACGAGGGAATTCGCCCTTGCGCCATGCGGGCCCCGCATTGGCCCTCTCCCCCCGCGAAGCGGAGAGGGAGAGGGTTGGGGGAGGGCGGCTCGGCCTTCGCCCCGTCCGGGACGCGAATTCAAAGGACACTGGGGCGGCCGCCGGGCCGACCGAGGCGCTTGCGCCGCCCTCTCCCTTACCCTCTTCTTCTCTCGCTACGCTCGGGGGAGAGGGGAGGCGGCGAGGTCGCGGACCACCTCCACGTCGTCGATGGTCATGGCGAAGGTGTAGCGGTAGCCGGCGCCCACGGAGACCGGCTTGAGCAGGCCGAACTCGTGGGTGGGCGCGTCCAGGATCTCCAGCTCGGCCTCGCCGGTCCAGATGTCGCCGATCCGCACATCGCGGGTCTTCTGGCGCACCAGCTGGTCCACCAGCGGCAGGCCGTGGCGGCCGGCGGCCAGGTCCGGGAAGTGCCGGCGGTTGAGCAGGCGGCCCATGATGCGGTTGGGCGCCTTGTCGGCGGGCTCGCGCAGGGTCACCCGGGCGGCGGCCAGGCGGTGGTCGCGATGCGCCAGGCTGGCGGCGAACAGGCCGCCGGGCGCGAGCCTGGGCGCGGCGGGGCTTTCGATGTTGTAGGGCCGGGTCAGCTTCACCGAGGCGAGCTGCTTGGGCATGCCCTGGATCAGGCCGCGGACCATGGAGTTGTCGTTGTCGACGAAGATGAAGGGCATGAAGGCGGCGGGCTTGCCGTCGTAACTCGCCTCGGCGACCACCAGGCATTCCTTGTACTGGCAGACCGAGGGCTCGCGCAGCTCGGCGCCCCCGTCGCGGGCATACTGGCAGTCGGAGAAGAAGACGGCGCAGCGCCCCGGCCGCTCGCCCATCGAAAAGCCCGGCGGCAGCAGGCTGGCGACCGCATCCGGGTCGGCCTCGAACTCCACGGCCAGGAAGTCGGCGACGTAGTGCCAGGGCGGCGCGGGCGCGGTGGCGGAGCGGCCGCTGGGCGTCAGCGGCGTGCTGAAGGCGTTGGTCATGCGATCTTCCTCCCCGTGGACAAGGCCCGATACACGCCAGCGCCGGCGACGGATAGCGGTGGTCGTCCAGCGGGTTTAAACTGTGTTCAAATCACCAGCCACGGGAGGCGCGGATGGCCGACGACATGGGGACTGTCCGCGAAACCCAGCGCGGCGTCTGCCCGGTGTGCGGCCTGGGCTGCTTCGTCGAGGCCAAGGTGGCGGACAACGTCCCGGTCTCGATCCACCCCGACCACCAGTCGGGCCATCCGGCCGATTGCCCAAGGGCCGGCCAGGCGCGGGACTACCACGACCACGCCGAGCGGCTGAACCATCCGCTCAAGCGCGTGGGCGCCCGGGGCGAGGGCAAGTGGGCGCGGATCTCCTGGGACCAGGCGCTGGACGAGATCGCCGCCAAGCTGAAGGACATCCGCGACCGCCACGGCCCGGAATCCCTGCAGCTCATGGGCGGCTCGCTGAAGGGGCCGGCCGACGCCGCCAACTGGCGCTTCGCCAACCTGTTCGGCACCCCCAACATCCTCCACCAGGGGAAGAACTGCGGCGAGGCCGAGGTGCTGGCCGAATGGGCGACCTATGGCGAGCTCACCGCCATCGGCGGCGCGCCGGCCGTGCCCGGCGTGACCCGTTGCGTGGTGCTGTGGGGCGCCAATCCGGCGGTGGGAAAGGGAATCCGCGCCAAACGCCTCTACGCCGAGCTGCGCAAGGCCGGCGGGACGCTGATCGTCGTCGATCCGGCCCGCACCGAGATGACGCAGATGGCCGACCTGTGGCTGCAGCTGCGCCCGGGGACGGACGGGGTGCTGGCCTACGCCATGCTCAACGTGATCATCGGCGAGAAGCTCTACGACGCCGAGTTCGTCGACAAATGGTGCCTGGGCTTCGACGCGCTGGCCGCCAAGGTGGCGCCCTACACGCCGCAGGTGGCGGAGACGATCACCTGGGTTCCGGCGGACAAGATCATCCAGGCGGCGCGCCTCTACGCCCAGGGGCCCTCGCTGCTGCCCTTCGGCCTTGGCGCGGCCGAGCTTGGCAAGGCCACCACCCCGGCGGTGTTCGGCAAGACCTACCTTCGGGCGATCACCGGCAACCTGGACCGCGAGGGCGGCTCGCGCTTCGCCGATATGCCGGAGAGCGCCGCGCTGCGCGCCGACATGCAGTGGGACTACCTGCTCGACCACCCCCTGCGCACCCGCGACAACGTCAGCGCCGACATCTGGCCGATCGCCTCGGTGAGGGGGATGAAGGCCTTCCGCGCGGCCATGGCCAAGGTCCACCCCCAGGGCGTGGGCCCGGCCCAGTACATGATGTTCGCCGCCCCCAGCAGCGTCTGGACGGCGATCCTCGACCAGGACCCCTATCCGGTGAAGGCGCTGATCTGCCAGGGCGGCAACGCCATGGTGGCGCTGGGCGATGCGCGGCGGATCCATGCGGCCCTGGCCAGCGACAACCTCGAGCTCAGCGTCAACATGGACCACTGGATCACGCCCGGCGGCCAGATGGCGGACTATCTGCTGCCGGCCACGGACGGGCTGGAGCGGTCGCTGCTGGGCAACATGTGGGGGTTTGGCGACGCCTATGAGGCCGGCGTTGCGGTGGTGGAGCCGCGCTACGAGCGGCGCGACGACTACCAGCTCTGGCGGGAGCTGGGGAACCGTCTGGGCCAGGAGGGCCATTGGCCGGACACCGCGCAGGGCTGGTTCGACCGCCTGCTGGCGCCCGCCGGGATCACCCATGCGCAGCTCGCCGGCCAGGCCTCGCCCTGGCTTCGCGGCCCGACGGGCGAGCGGCGCTACGAAGCGCGGGGCTTTCCCACCACCTCGGGCAAGGTCGAGCTGGCCTCGTCCCTGATGGCCGAGCTGGGCTATCCGGCGATCCCCGACTGCGAGGCGCCGGCCTGGAGCCCGGAGGCGAGCCCCGAGCTCTTCAAGGACTATCCCCTGATCCTGACCACCGGCTCGGGGCTGAAGTGGTTCTACCGCTCCCAGCAGCGGCACCTGGCCAAGATGCGCAAGCAGCACGCCTACGCCCGCTGCACCCTCCACCCCGACACCGCCGCGGAACTGGGGATCGCCGAGGGCCAGATGGTCTGGGTCGAGACGCCCATGGGGCGGGTGCGGCAGGAGGCCCGGCTGGACGAGGGCATGCTGAAGGGCGTGGCCCACGCCGACAGCCACTTCTGGTATCCCGAGCAGGGTCCGGGCGATCTCTACGGCGTGTGGGAATCCAACATCAACGCCATCCTGCCCGACAGCGCCGAGCACTCCGACTTCGCCGGCGACTGCTACATGCGCGGCCTGCTGTGCCGGGTGTATCCGGAGGCGGCGGCGTAGTTCGACGACGACCGCCCGCGCCTCACCGTCGCGCCGCGTGAACGGCCGGCAGCACCTCGCTGGCGATCAGCTCCAGGGAGGACTGGGCCATGGCCGGGTCCATGCCGGCCAGGACCGGTGCGAAGCCGAAGGTGCAGTCGGGGCATTGGGCCTGGATGGCCAGCATGCGCTCGCGGGCCTCCTCCGGAGTCCAGACCGCGTTGGAGGCCTTCAGGTTCGCCTCGGTGGCCCCGTCGTCGCCGATGATCACCGAGCCCTGCAAGCCCCAGGCGGCATATTGTTCGAGCTCGAACATGGCGTGTGGCCGGATGACCGCCCAGTCCCGCTCCGGGTCGCGGGTGACGTGCAGGAAGGCCGGCATGCGGGGCGGGATCGGCTTGCGCTCGAAGGGGCGGCCAAGTCGTTCGAGCTCGTCGTAATAGATCTCCCAGAGGTCCGGCCGCATCGGCTTGAAACCGTCGGCGAGCCGGGCCGCGCGGCGGGCCACCGGCTCCGACTCCCCGCCCAGGATCAGCTTGGGGCCCGGGCGCTGCACGGGCTTGGGGGTCAGGCGGACCTTGTCGAGCTGGTAGTAGCGGCCCTGGAAGCTGAACTCCTCCTCCGCCCACAGGCCGCGGACGATCTGCAGGCC
>Ga0075364_10000295_pt1 | contig 24174 bp, 32 predicted proteins | sample EndMetdeltDD1764_FD_71517 | JGI IMG/M metagenome (GOLD analysis project Ga0075364, IMG submission 71517) | Populus endosphere microbial communities from Tennessee, USA - Endosphere MetaG P. deltoides DD176-4 | ecosystem: Host-associated > Plants > Roots > Endosphere | place: USA: Tennessee... | reverse complement strand
GAGTAAGAACCCACCTGCCGATTTGTTCCAAACCACACAACGACTGGACTTTGCCGTTGGTGTGGTGTCTCTGCTCGCCGCGGCATATCTGGCGTTCGGACTCACCGCCTACGGTTGGGCGGTATTTGCGGTTGTGGGAGCGGTACTGAGCTTCTTGAGCGCCAAATATCAGCCCGCCAAGTGGCTTTTCCGCCGGCTGTTGCTGGCTCGTACTCGTTAAAAAAGAAGGACCATCATGTTCAGTTTGATTCTTGTCGTCGTGGCCGTAGGCTTGACCGTAGTGATGGTGCTAGCCACCGGGTACTACGGTGCAGACGCATTCTCCAAGGGAGGTGACGAGGCAGAAATTGCCAAGTCGCTGAACGAAGTCAGTCAGATCAAGGGCGCGCTCGTGGCGTACTCTGCTCGAACCGGCACTCACGCCAACAGCCTCAACGACCTGGTGGGCGCCGAGCTGAAAGGCATCCCCGATGGCTGGGGCATTGAGCTGCCGAGCCAAACGGCGTTCGAAGCATCGCTCGTGATTGGCGGCAGTGAAACCCGCCGCCGCAACTCGTGCATTGAAATCAACCGCCGGTTGGGCATGCATGCCGATGATCCTCCGAACTGCGCTGACATCGCATCGGACTTCACCGGATGCTGCATGGTCCCAGACATCGATGCAGAGCCTGCGGACTGATACGCCGGCAGACCAAAGCCCGCAAACTATGTGGGCTTTTTTTTGGCTGTTATCGCTTAATAAGATATACTACTAATTACCAAGAACGCCTCAAATAGCTTATTCGTAAAGCCGGCCACGCCTGTCAACGAGAAGCTTGAACTCCAACAACACACAGAAAGGTTCACGCCCACTATGCGTATGCACGCTCCAGTCACTTTCTCGATGGCTGCTACCGTCAAGGACTCCGCTCAGGATCTCGTTGGTGAGGCGAAAGCCGTTCTGCCCAATCCTGGTCGTTTCCCTTCGCCCGAGGACCAGCTGGCGGCCTATGGGACAGTTTTGCGCAAGGCGGCCGAGAGTGGGTTCGAACCGGTCAGCAAGCGCGAGTTTCTCGAGGAGCTCTTTGGCTCGCCGGTGGCTATGGGGGCGCGTGACTTCGTGCCCTACGTCGGGGGTGTCTCCGATGTCGAGGGCGAGATGCATGCCCCCATGCAGCTGACGATGTTCGTTTGCTTCACCGACGGACATCGTACGGCGGTCGTGGAACTGGGTATGAACTACCCTGGTTTCTTCCGCAATGCTGCCGACTTTCAGAAGCAGCTCAATGAGATCCCCGAATCCAGTTTGCCCAAGGGCTTTCGTCTCATGACCAAACGGGAATTCTTCGATCACCTGGTACGTGAGAAGACGGGTCAGTCCGTGAACCTGGCCATGCCCGGCGCAGACGAGTTCGAACCACTCGTCTAAAATCGAGCCATGGTCCTCTTGCCGGTTCAAAGGGTCGCACAGCTGTGTGACCCTTTCTCAAATCCGTGGACATCCGAGGCCTTTTCGGTCGAGGATGTCTTGTTGGCGCTGGCCCAACAGCGCACAGAACCGAGCCCGTACTCCAAGAGCAGCCAAGTATCTGACTGGACGGTTAACCGCCACGTAGAGCGAATTGCGTATCTGGTCCAGCATGGCTGGTCCGACCCGCTCGAGATTGACGTTGGGATCCCTAACATGGGATTTGAGGTGGCCTGGCCTGTGCAGGACGGCAATCATCGGTTGGCCGCGGCGATCGTCCGTGGCGACGCGCATATCGGTGCCTGTGTGTCTGGGGACATCGACTACGCCTTAGAACTGTTTGGGGTGGACGTGGCGGAGGTGCCGGCGTAGTCGGGCTGAGTACAGCTGCCTGCTTGCCTTTGTATCTTTCAGTGAGCTTGTCAGCGGGTTGTCTATACGGGAATAACTATCAGAAAAAGGTTCCCTCATGATCATCTCTTGCAAGCCATTTGTTTGCGCCCTCCTGCTCGCAGGATTGGGTGCTTCCGTATCGGGGGTAGCCCATTCTGCCGACTACTACCGAGTCGTTCCGCTTCAAAGCTCTTCCCCGAATGATGGCGCCACCGAGGTTCGTTTGGATCTTCAAGCGGGGGCGCTGCCCAAAGCCACAGCAGGGCATTCGTTCTCATATGACCTGACACCGCACCTGCGAATCGTGGGGGACCAAAAGGCGCGTCCTGGCGATGCGCAATGGACCGCCAACGAACAACTTCCACCCGGGCTAGCCTTGAGTCCTAGTGGTCTGTTGTCCGGAACGCCGAGCTTGAAATCCTCTACGCCAACCAGCTTCACGGTGACCGCGGGCTTTCGCGATAAGACCGCAGAGCAAGCGTTCTCGCTCGAAGTATTGGGCCAGCCGCTACGTGCGGTCAACGTAGGCGTGGGGCCGATGCATGCTTGCGCGATCACCCCCGAATCGACCGTATGGTGCTGGGGGCGCGGAGCTCAGGGCCAGTTGGGCAATGGCACAAAGATCACTAGCACGTCCGAACCGGTCCAAGTGGTGGGGCTTGTAGGGGCGACTGCACTTGCGATGAGCCAAGGCAATACCTGCGCGATTGCTTCTGGCGCACTGCACTGCTGGGGATTTCGTGTCGCGCAAGGCGGTACCGCTGAAGCACTGACACCTCACCGGGTGGCCTCCAGCGGCGTGACGGATGTCACGGCTTCTGAGGGCGACATCTGCTATGTCCAGAATGGAAGTGCGAAATGCTTCGCAGGGTCCTTTGGCGGGGATGGCACCAAACAGATCCCAGGCCTGGAGAGCGGGGTAACCAGCATCGCTGCCGGCAACTATCACTTTTGCGCAGTCCAATCTGGGTCGGTTAAGTGTTGGGGTGAGGGGCGCAAGGGTGAGCTGGGCGACGGCCGCTCCGAAAACAGCGTCGACCCTGTCCAGGTTGTAGGGCTGCCCTCCGGAATCAGCCAGGTCGCAGCAGGTCCTACGGCAAGCTGCGCGCACTCACCTGCGGGGGCCTGGTGCTGGGGCCAGAACCTGCAATTTAACCTTGGCCTTGGGGACGTCACGGGGGACAACTGGGGCAACGTCACCACTGCACACCTGGTCGTAGGGGGCGCCGGTACATCCTCTATCGCAATGGGACGAACGAGGACCTGCTTCCTTCAGTCCTCGACAGTCAAATGCGCAGGGGAGAGCCAGCATGAGGGCATTGGGCTGCCTCCACGATCCGGGTTTGTCCGGGTGATGGAAGTAGTGCCTGGGCTCGAGTCGGGAGTGACCGCGGTCGCGGCAAAGGCAAATGCAACCTGCGTGGTGCATGAAGGCTTCGCCAAGTGCTTTGGGAAGAACGTCCAAGGTCTTCTCGGTGATGGATCTACGATCGACCGATTCACGCCGGAACCTGTGCGTCGATAAATAGCATTCTCTTCCTATACTAAATTCCAACGCGCCCGCCAATTAATGTTGGTGGGCGCTCAGTTTTTAGTTCGCGCATCAGCGCGGCACACAGGATAGGGCGCAACGTGCAAGAACTCAGCCAACTTCTTCTCGATCGGAATCTGATCACCAAGGAGAAGCTCGCGGCAGCGGAACTGGAGCAGACGGTCACGCGCGAGCGCCTGACCAAGATCCTCGTTCGCAAAGGCTTCATCCGTCAGGATCTGTTGTTCGAGCTCCTGCGCGAGATCAACCCCAACTCGCTCCACGACGAAGCCGTTTTCCAGTCGGCCATCCCTGCCGCCCTGCTGATCAAGACGCGCACCATGGTGACGGCATCAGTCGGGAACACGCTGTACGTCAGCACGCTGTCCGCGCCGTCGCTGGTCCGAAAGGTCTTCGAGCGGTACACCCGGGACTACAACCTGGTGTTCACTGCTACGAACCCGGCCAAGGTCATCGAGTACCTGCGGCATTTGGAAGATGCCGCCAGCGGTGACGACCGCATGACCTGGGAACGCATCTTCTACGATGCAATGCGCGCGCGCTGCTCGGACATTCACATCCTGCCGGACCCCAACATCTACACCGTGATGACCCGGTTGGACGGGATCTTGCGGCTCACTCACGCCGGCTCGCTCGATGAGTACATCGCACTGACGTCCCGTATCAAAGACTTGTCCAAAATGGACATGGCCGAGCGTCGCCGCCCACAAGACGGCGGGTTCTCGATGGAGTATGCCGGGCGGGTCGTGTCCTTCCGGGTCGCGGCAATTCCGACCAACAATGGCGAGAAGATCGTCATCCGGATCCTAGATCCTGACTCGGCGCACGTGGAGCTGGACAAGCTGGGTATCAGTCGTGTCGACCTGTGGCGCCGGGCCGTGGGCAAGCCTGGCGGGCTGTGCCTGATCTGCGGACCTACCGGTTCAGGCAAGACCACCACGCTTGCCGCCTCGTTGCGCGAGATGAACTTCCTTGAGCGCGCCATCTACACGGCGGAAGATCCGGTCGAAAACCTGATCCCATATGCCACCCAGGTGAACATGAACGAGTTGGTCGGGCTGACCTTCTCGACGGCTATCCGCGCGTTCATGCGAGCTGACCCCGACGTCATTGTCATGGGGGAGGTGCGAGATCTCGATACGGCGCTCAACGCTCTGAAGGCCGGCGAGACTGGCCACATGACCTTGGCGACACTGCACACGGACTCCATCTTGGTGACGTTCGATCGTCTGCGCCACATCGGAGTGCAGCCGCACGAGCTCCTGCACCTTCTGCGAGGCGTCATGGTCCAGCGGCTGATGCGCACCTACTGTTCGCATTGCAAAGGGGAGGGTTGCCCGGTGTGTCACGGTTCGGGATACAAGGGCCGAGAAGTGGTGTCTGAGATGGCAAGCTTTGAGACCGCCGCGGACGTTCAAGCAGCAATCGACGGCAAGATCAGCTGGCGCACCATTCAGCAGGACGCCCGCGACAAAGTGCTGGCGGGACGCACGTCGGCTGAGGAGTTCGAGCGCGTGTTTGGCATCAGCATGAATGAGGTTCCGGCATGAAGGCCTATCGCGTAAAGCACATGCAGGCAGGTCGAGTCGTCACGACGACGCTCTCGGCCAAAGATGCGGACGATGCTAAGCGGCAAGGCCTGCGGATGCGCGGCCAGTTCCTCAGCGTCGAGAACGCGGGTGGCAACTTCCGGCTCAGTCGCATGTCCCTGGAAGACCGGCTGGTCTTCTTTCAGCGCCTGGCTTCTATGCTCTCGAGCCGGGTTGGCGCATCCGAAGCGCTGGACATCATCTATCAGTCATTCACGGGCACGGTCCGTGAGGCCGCGCGGCTGGTGCGTGACCGGCTTATGGCGGGCGATGACCTGGCGGCAGCTATGGAGGCAGCAGGGCCCCGATTCTTCCCCGACGTGGTGGTCGCCATCGTGCGCACCGGCTCGAAAGGTGGTGATTTGGCCTATGCCATCCGGGAGGCTGCCCGCTTTGAGCGCGAACTGAGCAACGTAAAAAAGGAATCCGGCAAGGGCATCTGGAGTGCCCTGATGGGTTTCGTCGCCGGGGTGGTGACCATCCTGGGCTCGACGCTCTATGTGGCGCCCATGATCATGAACTCCAGCCTGGTGACCATGAGCGGTGACGGGGTGAACGTCGGGTGGATCATGACGCTGGCAAATGTCACCACCTGGATGGCATCAATTGCCGGCGTCCTCGTGGGAAGCCTGTTTGTCTTCGGTGTACTGATGCGCCCGCTGGCGCCGGCCACAATCGATCGAGTGATCGCGCGCATCCCGTTCTATCGAGATATGGTGATGGCCAAGTCAAACTACATGGTCTTCTTCGGCCTGGCCGTCCTGCTCAAGGCCGGTTTGCGGGTCGAGGAGGCCCTCAGGCTGACAATCGATGGTGCACCCAAGGGTGAGCTGCGAAACGACCTTGAGCGGGCGCTGAAGGCAATTATCAAGGGCACGGTTCGGCCATGGCCCTTTGAGATGAGGACGCTGCATCCCACTGACAAGGCGGCGCTGGCCACGGCTCAGGATCGTGAGCAGATCGCTCGCACGATCGAGGAGCTGGCATTTCAATACCAGGCCCTGTACCGCAGCCGCCTGGAGACCTTTGTGCCCGTGACTCAAGGCTTCTCTGCGATTTTTCTCTCGCTCGCCGGCTTCGTCCTCTTTGGTGTCTCGGTCGTGCCGTTGCTTCAGAGTACCTCCGCCATCATGAACATGCTCTAAGGGTACGAAATGGTCAGTTTTGTCTTCGTCATCGTCAGTATCTTCCTTGCGGCATCCCTTGCCGCCATGTCGGTCAATTACGTTCCCGCAGCAGCGATGGAGCGCCAACAGATTTACAAGGAGACTCTCAATGGGTTGCGTTCACTCCAAGGGAGCACCGAACGGTACCTTGAGCATAACCGCGGGCCTAACGGTTTTGTGAGCTTTCCAGGAGCAGGGTATGACATGGCTTCGTCAATCACACCTACCTTTGGCTTCATGCCGGCAGATGTTCGCGACGCATTGACCTGGCAAGTGGCCACGGGGAATCTCTTTGGGTCGCCGGCGGTCTACATCTGTGCTCGACCAAAAACGTCGAACGCCTCCGCTCGGATGGTGCTGAGCAAAATCCAGAGCCAACTGCCATCGCAGTCTGCCTACCTTGGCGGTATGTGTGGGCAGATGGTCAACCAATCCGGCGGCGATCATTTGACGGTCTGGATGATGCTTTCCCACTACGACAATCCACAGAGCCTTTGATGAGGTAGCGTCTGAGCAGTGAAGAGGTGCATGGATTTTGCGCAAACAGCAATAAACAGTATACTACTCTAACTATTTAAAGCCTCATCCATGCAAATCACCATCGCAACGCATTCCGGTACTGGCCACGCTGACGACGCAGTCGGTGTGGCCATTCTGTTGGCGCTTCACCCGCACGCCCGAATTGTGCGCACCCGCAATCCTGATGAAATCGAGATGGCAGACTTCGCGGTCGACGTCGGCGGTCAATGGGATCCGTCCACGGGTCGCTTTGACCATCACCAGAAGGGGTTCGAGCAAAGCAGGCCTAATAACGGCCCGGTGTACGCAAGTGCTGGCCTGGTGTGGAGCAGGTACGGGGCGGAATTCATCCGCAGTCGGCATCCGGGGCTGGCTGAAGCCGATGTCCAGCTTCTCGGTGAGCTGATTGATCTCGAGTTCATTCAGTACGTCGACATGGCCGATACGGGGGCCGCAGCAAGCGCGCCGGGCCGTTTTGGCTTCTCGGCCTTCATCGACGCGCTGGCGGTGACTCGGCTCGAACGCGGTCAGGGCTATCAAGGGCCGGTCTTTGGCGCTGATACTCGTCTTGGCCAGGTCGTCGATGCTGACCAGTCATTCCTGACTGCGGTGCAGCTTTCCATGCTGTGGTTGGACCGAACCCTGGCTCATGCCTACAACAACCTCAAGAGCCGCCAGATCGTGCTCGAGGCGCCGCGGTTGCATCAAGGTCGAACGATGGTGCTGCCGGCGTCAGGCCTGGACTGGATCAAAACCGTTTGCGAAGAGCTTCCCGATGTTCTCTTCGTGATCTACCCTGACTCGACGGACAATCAGTATCATATCCGCACGGTTCCTGTGACACCTGAGTCGTTCAAGTCCCGCAGGGAGCTACCTCCTAGCTGGGCCGGGTTGCGGGACCAAGAGCTCGAGAAGGCGTGCAGCGTGCCAGGCGCAGTGTTCTGCCACAACAACCTGTTCATTGCAGGGGCTCGAGAACTGCATGGTGCTGTCTCCATGGCCCGGAAAGCTCTGCCAATTGGAGGCTCCGATGAATTCGCCTGAGGCCGAAGTAAGGGGCGCAGTCAGCTCCGTGCGCGCCCATACAGCCCGACGATTTCTGATCGCAGCCGGCGCATGTGCTCTCGTCACCATGATCTTGCTCAACTTCCCTGAGCTCGAACGGTTTCTGGTGACCCAGTTCGCCGCCCTTCAGCCCGGGCTCATCGCGACTAGCCAGCGGATCAAGTTCGGGATGTACCTGAGTGTCCTGGTCGCCATCCTTAGCTACTGCCTGTACTCGAGAATCCACGTCCTGCTCTACGTGCTGAACATGCATGCCGAGCGAGGCGCCAGCTGCGTCGGGGACATCGAGGGCTTGCGTGCAGAGAGTCCGATGTGCGAGTCCTCCATGCAAGCGGTTAACACCTACGAGTTCCGCCGAAGGGTTGGAATTACCGCCATCACGTTCGTGACGGCCGCGTATGTGGCGCTTCAGTTTGTGAGCGACTTCCACGCACACAATGCTCTTGGGGTGCTGAGCCTGGGCGTTCTGGTCTGTCTTGGCATGGGGTTCATGTCCGGAGTGCTGACCGTTACTGCTTGCGAAGTGGTGGCGTTCCAGCTTTTGCCAGGTTATGCCCGGTCGCGTATCGCGCCTTCATTCTGGCAGAGCCACCAAGCATTTCAGTCTATGGCGGAGGCTGTGGGCCGTGGAGAGTCAGAGCATAATCAAGGTGGCACCAGGACATAGTGAACGTCGCCACAGACCAAAAGCGTGAATATGCCTCCAGCTGCAAGCTTCGTGCGAAATAAACAACTAGCGTATACCTAACAAAAGGCATCTGGCCTATCTGTAACTCACAAACTTGCGGTTATGCGGCTACAGCGGTATACTGTGTTTAATGGATGACGACACTGAAGTGCGCCCTTCAAGACGCGAGACAAACATGAAGCCCACCGATTCGATACTACCGCAGGCCCTGGCCACCCAGATTGGAGCAGCAGCATGAGCCGCCGGATCCCGAAAGAATTCGCTCCGATCGTCAATGACGCCGTGGCCAAAGGCCTGATCACCCTCGAGCAGGGGACTCGCCATCTGTGTGCCCGTCGTGCCGACGGCAGCAAACAGGTCATTCCCGGATCTCCGTCGGATCACCGAGCGTTGGCCAACTTCAAGTCGCAATTCAAGAAGTTCGTGATGGGCCTGCCCGATAGCCGCCAAGCGCGCCGAATCACGTCCCTGGCCGGCGCCCACTAAGCCTTAATCGGTCCTACAAAACCGCAAGGCGTATTGCCTTGCATTGCTCTTGGGCACCCGCCTACAAATCTGGATGTCGAAATCTCTCGCCAGTTGCGACGCGAAGATAGCGCGAGAAGCGTGATCGCCAGTTTACGGCAATAATTCCAGCGCAAGCCTAGCCCTGGTCCCACACCCTGAGAATCATGTCATGAGCTACTTGCAACACAATCCGCTACCTCCCGTCGACGCAAATTGCGCAACGTATCTTGAATCGTTGCGGAAACCTCAGGCGGCCGTTGCCCGATCGCTGTGCGAGGAAGACTTCCCCTTGATTCGACAATGGCTTATGGGCATGGTCTCGCGCTCGCAGCGGTTGCGTCAGACCATCGGGCTCCTTAGCCTCGTAGCATTAGTTGGGGTCCCTTCCATCGCTTGGATGCTTTGTGCCCAATTAGAAGTGCTAGGCGCATCGCGTGTCCTTATCACCACGGTGTCTTTTTTCGTTGGTGCCGTGATTGTCATCCGAGTGTCAGATTCGGCTCATCGAAGGCTCGATGAGCATTGCGTTGCTGCCGCGAAATTGCAGGAAAGTCTCGAACTGTTGTCCACTTCGGTTGTGGATTGCGAAAAGATGATCGAGGTCACGTCCAAAAGTGAGGGGGCCCGAAACTATCGCGATCAAGTAACGGAGACTGGAAGAAGGCTCTATGTAATGGACTTGAACGTGGCAATGCGCCTGGCTGAAGAAGAGCATGCAGACACCCTGTGCAAGAAGGCCCACGGACTGATGCCGGCATGACCAGGTCAGCAGATCTGTCGCGCGATGCCACGGGTGGAGTGTCGCATGGCCGCGCCAGCGCAACGCTTTCACGTTTGGAGGCCTTGGATGACGACACGATGCCTCTCTTCGAGGAAGAGATCGCAGCAACCCGCGAAATCCTGATGTCCATCCTCACCCGCAGCGCGCTCGCTATCTTGATCGGGCTATTGCTGTGCTGGGCTCTGGCGGTGGTTGGCATCGTCTTCTTCTCCGGCTTAGGGGGCCTGGTCAATCCAAGCTTCACTCCCGAAAGCAAGCAACTGGGACCTCATAGCCAAATGTTGCTTTGGAGCCTGATTACGGGAGCTATTTGGGGATGGCTCCAATTCCATGTACAGCGTGCCGGGCGTGCTCTTGATCTCTACCGTCAATTCAAGCCGCTCTCTGACAGCCCTGTCGGCTGCCAAGAGCTGCTGAGCTTAGTTGAGGCCGACGCACAGTGTCGTGCCTACCGAGATCGGGTGTTAGAAATTGGCGATCGCGAACTGCTCGAGATGGACCTCGCGATCGCCCAGCGTATGCATGACGCTGCTGTCCGCGCGGCAGAAGATCAAGCACGCAAGAAGCTCTGTCGCGAGGTGCATGGCATCGCGAGTTGAGCTAGGCCGCCGGATACAGAATGTGCCCAAGATCATCGCAGATAGATAGCCACTGACGCTATACCTCATTCCAGCAACGAGGCGCTCATGCCTCAAGCCGAATGAAGGAGTACATGGCTATGGTCGCGGTGGAGAAAACCGTCATCGGTCCGATTGTCCGGATCACCAATCCACTTGAGAAGGATCTGCTCGCAACGTTTGTCCAGCGAGTGACAAGCGATGTCGACCTGGCGCGCGCAGCAGCGCACATTCAGTTGATGGCAGAGCACTGGTTCGGTCCTCAAACGGTAGTGCCCTGCGCAGGTGTCGTAGACGCCCTGGTCGAGCTTTACGGCTACGCACCGGCGCCGGCGCCATCAAACCATCCGGATCTGGACCTCCAATCGAATCGGATCAGCTTCGAGGGGATGGCACACGAAATCATGGGTGATCTGGACCTGTATCGCGAAGGACTGCGCGTCGTTCTTGAACGCCACGTATAAGCCTGAATCTGAGCGCTCGAAAGGGCGCTTTTCCGCGGCTAAAACGGTATTTGTAGCTATACTAAATTCCGAGAAAGGAGGCTTCTGGCCTCTTCTCATTTAGAAGCCTCCAAATACATGACCAAAGTCATCAAGCTCGGCGCGCTTGCGCTGGCTGTTCAACCCCTGGCCGCGGCCACAGCGGCAGTGCCTGCCCCCATCCACCACATCATCAGCATCGACGTTTCGGGCTCCATGTATGGGGATCTGCCGGGGCTTCGTACCCACCTCAAGAATCGCCTGGCTACTGTCGTAGGTGAGCAGGACACGGTGTCCATCATCTGGTTCTCGGGCCGCGGCCAATGCGGCACGCTGGTCAAGGCAATGAAGATCCGCAATGTGGCGGACCTGAGTGCGCTCCACACCGCCATCGACCGCTATCTCACCCCGACAGGCCTGACCGGGTTCAAGGAGCCTCTGCAAGAGGCCTCCAAGCTGATTGATGAACTGCGGGCCAGCGCCTCTGAGAACCTCATCAACCTGTTCTTCATGAGCGACGGCTACGACAACCAAAGCTCGGAGAAGGACGTGCTGGACCTGTGTGGCGCTCTGGCCGCAAAAGTGGACAGTGCTGTCGTGGTGGAATATGGCTGGCACTGCAATCGGCCGCTCCTGTCGAAGATGGCTGAAGCTCTCGGCGGCAAACAGATCTTCTCGGAAGAGTTTTCGAGCTATGTCTCGGCCTTCGAGGGGTCGCTGACGGGCAGCACCAAGCGAGTGCCAGTCGCGCTCGAGCACCCGCCGGTCGGTCCGGTGTTCGCTGTTGTGGGCACCAGCATCCTGGCTTTCACCCCTGACGCGGCCGGCGTTGTGAGCGTTCCGGAAGGGCTGTCAGCGCTGGGCTATCAGACCACCGCCCCTGGTGAGCCGTTCGACTTCGCCGGCGACAAGCCTGGTGAGCTCTGGGCGTTCCTTGCGCAGCTGGCTTCGCGTGGAGACGCCAACGGGGTATTCGAAGCCCTGGGGGCGATCGGCGACGTGGCCCTGGTGAACCAATTTTCGAACTGCTTCTCGAAAGAAGATTACAGCCGGTTCCAGGAAGCAGCACTAGCGGCATCCGCGGATCCGGCGCTTCGCTATGTGGACGGGTTCGACCCATCGGCCGTGCCCAATGCCGATGCCTACACTGTCATGCATCTGCTGGCAGAGCTGACGTCCTCGGATGCGAACCTGTTCTATCCGTATCACCCTTCATTTGCCTACGAGCGCATCGGCGCCGCAAGCAAGCAAGATGACCCGGGTGTGCACTTTGTCCCGGCAGACAAGGCTGCGGGATATCCGATCTCGGGTGTAGTCTGGAACGAGACACGTCCGAACGTCAGCCTTCGCGTGAAGGTGCCAGGGTCGGTCACCCTGCCGACGGGACGTCCGTCCTCGTTGCCAGCGGCTGTCGACACGTTCATCTATCGCAACTACACGATCATTCGTGATGGCATTGTCCACACGCGCCAGATGCCTGTGTCTTTGGGAAAGTCGTCGTTCGACAAGCTCCAAGCGCAAGGCCTGCTGAAGGGCGAGGACTGGGCAGAAGGCAAGGTTTTCGAACTGACCTTTCCGAAGCTGCCGGTGATCAATCGGAACATGGTCAAGTCGGTCACGGCCGCAGACACTTTCTCCGCCGTCCTGGATCTGCTGCGCCTGAAGGCCGAGGCCAAAGTGTTTAACGACTGGCGCAAGCAGATCTCGCCCAAGACCAGTGATCTGTACCTCATGCTGTACGGGGAAGATGCGACAGGGTATCTCGCGGACCTGGGCCTGACCACGTTCAATGGGTTCAATCCCTCCAGCAAGACCGTCCCATCGGGTGACTATTACATGGCCACCGAGCTCAAGATCGCGGCCAAGGGCCTGTCATCCTTCCCGAAAGTCGGGGATGTCGAATCCAAGCTCGCCGCGGGCGTCACCTCGAGCAAGCTGAAGATCTCCGAATTCTTGATGGCGCCGGCGGTCGCGCGCCTGGCCAAGTTCATGGCCTCACCCGTCTACGCCGACGCGCCAGACAGTAACGATGTCCTGGCCTCTTGGCTGGAGACGGAGTCTAAGGCGCTGGTCGACCGTACGCGCGCGGCTCAGGAGCTTCTGGCCGGGAAGAAGTTCGCCATCGTGGTGGGGCACACCTGGTTCTCGGACCTGCCTACGTTCGGCGAGGGCTCACTGGAGGTTGAAGTTGCAGGTTTCGGCAAAGTCGCTGTGACCGCAACGCTCAAGGAAGTCCAGATCGCGCTGTAAGCAGGTGGCCCGGCGTGCGCCGGGCCCGATCCACCGTCTCATTTCATTCATTTCCCCGAACACCAATGTCTGTAACCAAAGAAGAAACGCCTATCAAACGCCAAGTGGACTCTGCCGAATTCGAGGATTTTGCCCTCAAGCAGATGGCAGAGCTGCCCGGCCTGCTGGAGTACCCATTGCATGTAGCGGTAGTGCTGGGTAAGGCAGGAATCGGCAAAACGACGCTGATCCGCGAAGCGCTTGAAAATCGACCGGAGAGTCTCTATTTCACGGGTCACCTGGAAGTCAGCGACCGACTGGACATTCGACGCTTCCATGCTCAGCACCACTCCATCGTGGTGATTGATGAGATTGGCCAGTACTCTCGAGAAAGCGTCACCGAGGCTATTGTTGCCTTGACAGAACATGCCTCTCGGGCAACACCGGGCCAACCGACGATGTTGGTGCTGATCGCACAGGCCGCGACGGATCTCGAGCCCTTCCAGGCTGCTCTGCCGTCGCAGGTCATGGTGATCCATTTGCATGAGTCCAGCGCCATGGACATCTATGTCGGGCCCGCAGGAGAGGTTCTGAGCGACACTCCGGACCTGCACACAAAGCTTGTCGGGTCCATCACTGGAGATGCATATCACCTCTTCCTCTAAGAGCAGTAACCCCCAACAGGTGTTTTGGGGGTTTTTCCATACCAGCTGCGTGTACGAAAGCGCTGCCGCCCTGGTCAGCCTTCATTCCTCAAAGGCTGGAGCATGGAGGGCCATGCACACGGCGCAATGGAATGCCTGGCTGGAAGCACAGAGCGAGTCACGCCTACGCGACAAGGGCCGAATCCTCGTGGGCAAGGGGCGCAATTGGCGCCGGCCATACCCGTACCAGAAGTCTCATGTTGCCTCGGTTATGGTTCAGGACTAAGAGTCGTAGACAAGGCAGGTGCTGCCAGGTATCTTGCCCGGATGACTTCGATTGATCATCAAAAGCTTCAGGCTTGGCTGGCAAACCTGGATGAGTTGCCGCTGGAATGCGATGGCCTCACGCGAGTAGTGTCGGCTCTGCTCGAACGAGAAGGGATAGCTCACCAGGTAAGGATCGGTAGGCTCGAAGTGGTTGGTGTGGGCGTGATCCCATTGCATTGGTGGGTTGTTCTGGCCGAGGGGGCGCACATCGACTTCCGGGTCAGGATGTGGCTTGGCCATTCCGATCTTGTACCGCATGGCGTCTTCAATCCTAGCGACAAGACAGAGTATGCCGCGCAAGCTGCTATGCCGCCGGCCGAAGCTGCGTTGCCTCTTGGGATCTTGAGCTTGATGGCAGGAACCGACCTGAGCACCTACCCAGAATTTTGACGTATACCTGATCGGTTTGATCGTTTTAGATTGTCGTTTATGACGAATTACGATATACTGAAATAAGTTAATGATCGCCTCACCCAGCGATCACCCCGTAGTTCCAAGAAGGAGGCAGCAATGCTGCTGGTGCTCAAAGCTATCAAGTATGCGGACCGCAGACACAAAGGCCAAACCCGTCACGGGTCCGGCCTGCCTTATGTGACGCACCCCATTGCTGTCAGCTATCTCCTGGCCAAATACAAAGTCTCACGCCATCTGGAAGAGCTGCTCGCTGCGTGCATCCTGCACGATGTGCTGGAAGACACCGACACCACCTTTGTGAAACTGGCTAAGGAATTTACCCCCTTGGTGGCCTCATTGGTCGGCGAGCTTACCAACGACAAAGACGAGATGGCCCGGGTGGGCAAGCTGGCCTACCAGACCAAGAAGATGCTTGGTATGTCGAACTGGGGGTTGGTCATCAAGCTGGTGGACCGTATCCACAATATCTCCGATCGGCCCAAGCCCCGCATGGTGGAAGACACCAAGGTGCTGATGAAGACTCTGCGCGAAGGCCGAACCCTTACCGGCACCCAGTTGCGCATCGTGACCGACATCGAAGCCCTTTGTGAGGCCTTAGTGCCGGAGAAGCTTGCCGCATGAGCTTCCTTGAATGTGACGAATGTGGCGGGGCAGTTGGGCTGTTTTGCTACTGTCCTAAGCGGACGGTCAAAGCCACGCCTGTGGCGCCCATGCCCGCGACGCCGGTATCGGACCAGGTTGGCCTGGCGATTGACTCCATGTTTGCTGCCGGCTGGCGAGAATGTGCCTCTTGGGCAGACCGCGCAGATCTCCATGCAGACGTGGACTCTCCGGCGTACGCATTGCTGAAGGGCGCAGCGGCAACCAAGAGCGACCTGGTGCTGCTGATCAAGCAAATCAAGCAGCAAGAAGCTGCGTTGGCGCTCGCACGCGACGCACTTCACAACAGCTCAAACCTCGTCTTTCATGACCTGAGCAAAAAAGAACTGCGAGGCGATGCCCTCGCTGCCATCTCCACGGCCCTCGGGTCGACCACACCTTAAGAACAATGACCACTGCGACTGCAATCACGATCTATACCGATGGCGCCTGCAAAGGCAATCCCGGCCCTGGTGGCTGGGGCGTGCTCATCATGCAAGCCTCCACCAAGGTAGAGCTGCATGGAGGACACCCTCAAACCACCAACAATCGGATGGAAATGCAGGCCGTCATCGAAGCCTTGACGGCCCTGTCCTCGATGGCCCCTACGACCGTGGCGCTCTATCTGGACAGTCAGTATGTCCGGCAAGGCATCACGTCCTGGTTGGCCGGGTGGAAGCGCAAGGGGTGGCGTACCGCTGATGGCTCCCCCGTCAAGAACATCGAGTTGTGGCAAGCGCTGGATGCGCTGGTGCTCGCCAGTAAGCACAAGATCGATTGGCGTTGGGTGAAGGGCCATGCAGGTGACCCCGGCAACGAGCGCGCGGACGCCTTGGCCAATCTGGGCGTTCAGCAGGTACGCACCCAGCTGCGTGCGGCATGACTATCGAGTTCAACGAACGTCGCGCAGCGCAGGCACTGGCCTGGCTGCTGAGCCGCGGTGGGGCCATGGCAGGGTTTCGGCTTCTGCATCTCCTGTATCGCGCTGAGCGGCTGTCCTTGCAGCGCTACGGCGAGCCCATCACTGGTGACCTGTTCGTTGCCGGCGGGCTCGGTCCGCTGCATAGCAAAACCATTGGCATCTTGGGGCAAGTGACCGCTCGAGCCCCTGGAGAACTTACTTCATGGATCCGATGCACACCGGACTACTGGTGCGACCTGGCGGTCCCGGGTATGCCGGCTGACATCCGAGAGCGGTTGCTGGCCCTGAGCGATTCCGATGTGGAGTGCTTGGACGAGGTCTGGGCTACTCATGGCCATCTCTACACCTTGGAGCTGGCGCAACGGCTGAAAGCAGGGGAACTCCCGGAATGGAACCCGGCACTGCCGAGCGGAACCCCCATCGATCACAGCGCCATCCTCCGAGCTGGCGGGTGGAAACCTGACGCGGTAGCTGCAATGCTTCGTCAGCAGGCGGAGCAAGCTGAAATCTCGCGTACGTTTGCTGCCCCCTGATGATTTAAGTGTCATTTCCGTAAGCGGTCTGAACAAGCTCCCACCCGGGGGCTTTTTTTTGCATGTTTTTATGTGTTAGTGAAGGGTTGATGTGCAGAAATTTTGGATAAAGTTGGCAGAAACGGAGTTTAACAGTATACTAGCTCCACTTTCTCAACCACACCCGAAGAAACCATGTTCAATCCTGTGTTCATTTTCAGCGCCTTGCTGTTCGTCTTCCTGTTCCTCGCGATCATCCTGGCCATCTCGCTGCGCCGTGTCGTTCCGACCAACATGGTCCACATCGTGCAGTCGAGCAAGAAGACCGTGCCTTACGGCCGCGACAAGCAAGGTGGCAACACCTACTACGAATTCCCGAGCTGGGTGCCGTTCCTGGGCGTGTCCGTCTCCAAGTTCCCGGAAAGCAACTTCCAAGTCGATCTGAAGGGCTATGACGCCTTCGACTCGGCAAAACTGCCCTTCAGCGTGGACATTACCGCCTTCTTCCGCATCGAAGACGCTGCTGTGGCCGCGCAACGCGTTGCCTCGCACGACGTTCTCGTGGAGCAACTGCGCAATGTCGTGCAGGGCGCCGTGCGCAGTGTGTTGGCTTCGAGCACGCTCGAAGAAATCATGCATGCCCGAGCCACCCTGGCTAAGAGCTTCACCGATCAGGTCGAACTCCAGTTGAAGGAGTGGGGCGTCAAGACCGTGAAGGCCATCGAATTCATGGACATCCGTGACAGTGGCAACAACGAAGTGATCGAACAGATCACCTCGCGCGACAAGGCCCGTGTCGACCGGGAAAGCCGCGAGCAGATCGCCCAGCACAACCAAGCAGCTACCGAAGCGGAAATTTCGGCCAAGCGCTCGATCCAGCTGAAGAACCAGGAAGCGCAGCAAGCTGTGGGCACCCGTGAAGCGCAAGCCAAGCAAGCTGTGGGCATCGCCGACGAGCAGTCGCGTCAGGCCATCGCCGTGGAAGCGGTTACCACGGCCGAGAAGGACCTCGAGGTCCAGCGTGTTCGTGACGTGACAGCCGCGGAAATCTCGAAGCAGGTTGCCGCGGTGACCGCCGAGCAGAACCGAGCCGTTGCGGTGACCGATGCCACCGCCGCCAAGGAAGTGTTGGTGCTGGAAGCATCGGCCCAGAAGGAAACCCTGGTCGTTCGTGCTCAGGGTGAACGTGACGCTCAAATTCAGCGTGCCGAAGGTGACCTGGTCGCATCCCAGAAGGAAGCTGAGGGTGTCCAGGCGCTGGGTGAAGCACGTGCAGCTGCCGAGCAGGCTCTGCTGCTGGCGCCGGTGGAAGCCCAGACCAAGCTGGCACAGGAAATCGGCTCGAACCAAGGCTACCAGCAGTACCTCATCACGATCGAGCAGGTCCGCGCCGGTAAGGACGTCGGTATCGAGATGGCCCGCGCCATGCAGAAGGCCGATCTGAAGGTCATCGCCAACTCGAGCGACATGCAGCAAGGCGTGGCCCAGCTGGGCGACATCTTCACCCCCGCCGGTGGCACCCGTCTGTCGGGCATGCTGGCAGCACTGGGCCAGACTGACGAAGGCGCGGCGCTGATCCAGAAGTTTGGCGGCCCCGCGGTTGTCGGCAAAGCACTGGCTGCTGCTACCGGAAGCACCGCTCTGGGCGCGCTGGCTGGCGTAGCAGGCGTGGCGCTGGGCCAGGCACCTGCTGGTGACACCCCCGCTCTGCCGGCACCGGAAGCTGCATAACCTACCGCGCTGGTGAAGTGAAACAAGCCCCGCTTCTGCGGGGCTTGTTGTTTTCATAACCGGTGCAACGTGCCGGCTACTTCAGTAGAATCCTCACTTCCAAAGAGTCATTGGATATACGGATGCAGTTTCAAACCCTGGACCCCAGCAAGATCCGCGATCTTCGACCGTTGGTGTTGGATGAGCATGGAGCCCTAAAGGTGATGCCGGCATCTTTCTACGGCACCACCACTCTTCATGAGCGGGCAATGCTCGGAACGCTGATCGGTGCATATCTACTCCCTACCGCTGAGCTTGTTCAATGGCTTACAGCAGCAACAGCAGATGTTCAGGCTATTGAAATTGGCGCAGGCAACGGTGTTCTGGCGAAAGCTTCGGGCATCAAGGGAACAGACAACTTCCTCCAGGTACGCCCCGATGTGCGGAGCTATTACGAGAGCCTGCGCCAGCCCATCATTCCCTATGACCCAGGGTTAGAGCGCCTGGACGCCGAACAGGCTGTGCGCAGGCTTCAGCCCCAAACCGTTGTCGCAAGTTGGGTAACGCACGTGTTCGACGAGAACCGGGCCGGCGCCGGCGGCAACATGTATGGGGTCGACGAAAACTGGATCCTGGACAACTGTGAAACCTATATCTTCATCGGCAATGAGAAGGTGCACCGCGAAAAGCCGATCTGGGCCCGCCAGCACAAGAAGTTCTATCCGGCCTGGCTGTATTCGCGCGCTCACAACGGTTCGCCCGAATTCATAGCAATCTGGGGCAAGCTGCCCCCGGTGTTGCCGCAATAGACGTAAAAATCCCCGCGCAAGGCGGGGTGAGGGACTTAGGCCAGTTCGAATCCGTAGATCAGCGATGGCTGATTGTCCGGGTTCTGAGCTTTGTGCCAGGCAGGGCGACTGACCTCATCCAGTTGGATCATCAGGCCCAGATAGCCATCCAGTACGGCAAATCCACGGACCACACCGCGGCCCAGGCCGTTCAACTTCAAGGATACCGTCTCTCCCCACTTGGGCGGAGGCTTGGTGCCAGACCATAGGGCCTTATCGTAGGGAGCTTCGGTACCCTGTTGCGCATACACCGGGGCTTGATCCACGATGCGCATACCTCCAACGCTGTGCTTGATCCGCACGGGCAACTGGGGATACTTCCCGTGGATCTCGCTGGCTACCACTTGTGCTGCGGCCAGGGTTACCTTGGCGCAGATCGAGTTCCAGTTTTCGGTGTTCTGAGTTTCAACCATGAACGGAAAGTTGGACGTTTCCTTGGAAGTGACTACAGGGATATCAGTGATGAGGGGCATCGTGTGTCCTAAAGTGATTGATCTCACATCCGTATAGAGAACGAATGAAGTAGACGAAAGATGGTATGCACGATATACTAGTTGCATGAATAAGCCTGCTCAAACTCAACCACGGTTTACCCTCCTTGGTCTATCGCTGAAGGTTCCGACCCATCCGGATCTGATCATTGCCGTCGTCATGAGCACGGCTCTCCTATTCGTCAGTGCCCTGTTTCTGCCTCTCGAGGATGGCCCTCATGCCGCTAGTCGGTGGGGCGCCCTGTTTGCTGCCTCACTGCACGAGCCTTGTGGTCTCAAACCGTTTTCTGGCGCACGCCACTTTATGGTGGCATTGCTCACAACCTTCATCGGGTTGATTCTGGCTGGGTTCGCTTATGGGATGATCGCGGCACTGTTCTCGAACTGAACCACGAAGGTAGACATGAATCCTGTCTCATTGGGCACCAGCACTGGCAGTCTCGCAGGCAAAGTGATAGCGGTATGGCCGGTTTTCGCGCCCTTTAGCGACGTCAGGACCATCCAGGACTGGGACGTTAAGGTGTCCATGGTTACGGACCACGGGCGTGTCTTCTTTCGTGCGACGTGCGCGGTTCTTCCGCAAGCCATTGAGCACACCGACATCGCACAGCTGCGCATCCTGGTCGAGGCTGAGCTCTCACTACAGCATGAGGTGCTCAACGGGGCAACGTGGGAGCCGTGGCTCGAGGTGCAGGTAACCACGACCCGGCAGTCTCGAGAAGCAACCTCCGTATGTCCAGCTCAGCGGGATTCCGGCCTGTCGATCTCTGTCCGGCCCCTCCTGCGCGGCACCCGCCCTGGAGACCCCAATGTCTACAAGAAGGGCCGAGGTAGCCACGTGAGCCCGTTTCCAGCGCCTAAGCGAGCTGGTGAGCTCGATCCTGAGGACGTCGGTTCGGAGTACATGACCGGTAGATCACAAGATGCGGAGTTCTCGTACGTTCCCGCCACACCTGAAAACATTGCTTCCCTGGCCAACCTCCAGGACCGCCTAGAGCAACTGGGCCAGCAGCTGTCGAGTTTTCTCAGCCAGGAGGTTGTGCAGGGAGCCTTGGGGCGTGTATCCGAGGGCTCTGGGCTTATCAAGCTGGGGATGGACGGCGAGGCTTGAGTCGCCGCGGCCGGATCGCAGGAAGGCGGCCTATACTCACAGGAAGGACCTTAACGATTCACGCCCCATAGAACATCTTCAGAGCTGCCGCGAATGACGAACTCTTACCCCGCAACCCGCAAGGGATGTCCTCGATGCGGCCTCACCGGCCTGCACTCCTGCACAGGCGCCCCGATAGTGTGGCGAGAGGGGGAGGTTGAGGAGTTGCGCGCGACCCTTGACTCCCTCTTTTGTCAGCCAGATGCCCCATATGACCTGGAGCAACCCCCGGTTATCTATCTCGACCTGGACGGGGTCATGGTTGATTTCTACGGAGCCGCGGAGCGTCTGATCGGACGTCCCTACAAAGAGGTAAAGGGTGCCCAAGCCTGGGGCATTCTGGATAAGGTGCCTCACTTTTTCCGAGACCTTGACCCGTTGCCCGATGCTCATCACCTGTGGCAGGGCCTACAAGCCTTTGCGTCAGGCGCCAGCGCCCGAGTGGAGATCCTTTCGGCTTTCCCTAAGCTCACCAGGGAACTGGTGTCAGCGTGTGCGGATAAGCGCGAATGGGTGCGCGCGCATGTATGCCCAGACATCCACGTGAACCTGGTTGCGGGAGGGGCGGCTAAGGCTGCATTCGCACATCCTCGGGCGGTACTGATTGACGACTTGCCACGGAATATCGACAGTTGGGTCGCCGCCGGCGGAATTGGTATCTTGCACCGAAATGCGCAGGATACCTTGACGCAGTTGGAGCGAGTGTCGGCAGATTTATCTTTACCACGGTCGAGTTAATTGTTATACTAAATTAACAACTTAGTTCAGACCAAAATGTCCAAGACACTGCCAAAAGGCCAGAAAGTTCGCTACACCGATGCGTTCATTCAACGCCAATCGCCCGCCACGCAATCCCGCTTTGCGGGCCGGGTAGGGGAGGTGACTGGTTACCGGATGGGCGCCATTCACCCTATCGTGGACTTCCCGAAGGTAGGGCGGCTGAAGGCCCAGAAGCTGTTCGAGGTCAATACGCGCGATCTGGAATTGGTGAAGGATGCGCAATCGGGCGCAGAGTCCGCACAACGCGCTAAAGTCAAAGGTTGATGGAACCATGAAGAAGGTGAAGAAGCCTGTTGGCCTGTCGGACAACTACTGGAACTCCCTCAGTGCTGAGCACCAGGAGTGGTATGAAGTGGTTCGGCCAATGACCAAAGCCACGTATGAGGTCGACGTCAGCTTGACGCAGGTTGAACGCTTCCTCGAGCAGCAGAGCGCGGACATGGCCTCCATGGGTGGCGTTTTTGAACTGGACCCGGATTACCAGCGTGGCCACGTCTGGTCGATGGCGCAGCGCGTTGCCTACATCGAGTCGCTGCTTCGTGAAATTGCACCGCGCACCATCATGTTCAACGCTCCAGGCTATAGCCGAGAGCGCGAGCCTGGCGACATCCCCGCACACACGTTCCAATGTATCGACGGCCTGCAACGACTGACCTCGGTTCGCAAGTTCATGGCCGGCGAGATCAAGGTGTTCGGTGACAAATCTTGCGATGATCTGACCGGTTCGCCCTTCGATCCGCGTCGTTACCGCCTGAGCATCGCGGTGTACGAATTCTCGAACCGTGCGGACTTGCTTCAGTTCTACCTGGATCTGAATACCGCCGGCACCGCCCACTCCGTCGAGGAGATCGAGCGCGTGCGCGGGCTTCTGACGGAGGCTCAAGGGCCTGGACAAGGCAATGGCTGATCCGGTGGATATCGTGGGCGGTAGCCTTACCGGGCGTGCTCGAGGCCTATGGGAAGCCTTGGTGCCCTGGTTTGCGCCAGTGCTTCTGCTGGTGACCCTGATCGCCTGCTTCATTCTGTTCGATGACTGGTTGCAGCGAAAGGGCATCACAACCTCTGGGTGGAGTTCCGCGCTTGTATGGTGGGGCTGCGGCCTAGTCTTCGCTTTCGGCTGGCCGCTGCGCTACTGGAAGGGGATGCGTGGGCTCTGGAAGGAATCAGTGCCTGCCATTCTTGTCACAAGCGTGACTGGTCCGTTTGCGATCATTCTCGGCTTTCCCCTTTAAGCCGCTACCATTTAGTGCTATACTGTGGTATGAAAACGAAATGCATCAACTTTCGACTGGACGGTTTCTAGGTTAATTAATCCTAGGAACTGTCATGCATCAAATCCCTCCCGCGCCTTCGCGTCTGACTATGTTCACGCGCACCGGCACTGTCCGTTCGTATCCCTCGTTGGCGGCCGCGGTTCGTGACCTTGGATGGTCGTGGATCAACGAAAACGTCGGGGAACACTTCCGCGTGTTCGATGGCTTCGACTATCGCTACACGGAACATGGTTATCACCGCGAACCTATCTATCGCTACGCCTACGCCATTTTCCGCGATGAGCAAGGTGAGCCGGTAAGCGCCGCAGACATCTGGGCGCATCGCCCTCGTTCGGCTTTTTACCGCTATCGTAGCCGTCTGTCTCTTTGGAATGGCACGGGCCCTGTGCCTGGCACCGGCCGCTTCAGCAACGGACGTTACTACCGAAAAATTGCGACCCTCGCGGAGCGCTGCCAGTCGCAAATGATCGATCCTGAAGAGCCGGCGCCTCGTGCTGCTCGCAACATGCGCAATCTGCCCAACAGCTGGGATGACCTGGCTCGTCAAGACCGCGGCGATCGTAGCTGGAAGCGATATCGTCGAACCCAGTGGGCTAAAGGCTGATGTGTATGCGACCAGAGCAACAGATTCTGGTTGCATATTTCCTTATCCGTAGTATACTAATCATTCAGTGGATCTCGTTGTTCCGGTCTTATGAAGAGATTGGTATAATGGGAAACCGACCGGTCAGAGACGGTAGGCTTAGAAGCAGCCAGGCAGGGATGACACCCTGCTGCCCGTTAAAGAGTGGTGATAGGCGCGTGTGACCATGGAACGGTTCACCCTGATGAACCCCATAAACCCGTGAAGTCGCGGGGACTGGAAGCAGGGCGAATGAGGTTGATACCGAAGGACTGTTGCCGGATGGTCGAATGACTGGCAGCGGTGAAGGAAAGCCACATCGAATAAAGGTTGCAAGGGCGTAGACCTCCTAAATGACCAATAGCCTTTGGCGTAACAGCACACTCTGCTGGTCGGTCCACTGCCTCATTCAGCTCATAGCCCGGATATGGAAGTGGCATGCCCCATTTGGAAACAGTCCTTTGCACGATCCATAACCTCGAGTTCGGCTATGACCGAGATCGGGTCAAGGCTTTGGGCCATGAGCCCGCGTTGGTCAACTGCCCGGCCTGCGCTCTCAAGCGGATCGCTAAACTCGAGGACGAGATTGAGCAAGTGAAGGGTCACCGGGATTTGCTGTTGCAGGCGATCGACCTGAAGGCAACGCTCATGCCTGGCGCTACCCAGCATGAGAAGTGACATGCACATTGCCGCTTTTTCTTCTGAGAAGCGACGTTCGCTTCCCATCGGGCTTGCGGCCGTTTTCAGCCCTTGCGGCGCATACAGGTACCTGCTGACTCACGTCTGGGATCCTGCGTTGCCCATCC
>Ga0075364_10000294_pt1 | contig 24180 bp, 27 predicted proteins | sample EndMetdeltDD1764_FD_71517 | JGI IMG/M metagenome (GOLD analysis project Ga0075364, IMG submission 71517) | Populus endosphere microbial communities from Tennessee, USA - Endosphere MetaG P. deltoides DD176-4 | ecosystem: Host-associated > Plants > Roots > Endosphere | place: USA: Tennessee... | reverse complement strand
GACAAAAACTCCATTGCTGCGAGTAACTACTCTTTGCACTGGAATTTTTGTCTGTGTTGCCGCTCAATTCAAAATCCTCATGTATCTTGAATACATTCCGGTTGCTCATTTTCACAGCGCCTTGACGAAAACTCGATTGCTGCGAGTAACTACGCTTCGCATTTTGAAATAAATTGTAGAAATACATAAGCTTAATATTTAGCATAGCGTAGTTCTATAGTCTTAATACCGGGATAGACAATGATATTGGCTTTTTTCCCTGCCTGAAGATTGGCATTACGGATGATATAATTCAGTGGTGTATTTTGTGAGGAAATAGTTACTAAAACAGGAACCGCTGGAAGTTTTCCAATGATTTCTAGATGGTAGTTGGCAAGCTTGGCGATACGCTGTAATAGCGGTTCTACAGGACCTGACCAATCGACCGAAGCAATAGTTTTCTCTAATCCAGAAGAGCTAGGATAGGGCAATGGTTTGCTAATCGGAGGACTAGAAGCTTTTTCCAATTCTTTTAATTCATTTAATGATTGACTCACCGAACGTGCTGCTTCAGCTAGCTTAATCGAGGCATCATCTGAGCCATTAAGTGAAGGGGTGATGGAGTTAGGTAAATTTTGTGAAGCACACCCGGAAAGTAGACTCACAAAAAGCGCGACTGTTATTTTTTTCATGCTTATCTTGTTTTAGATAAAATTCTGTAACCTAACTCTGCATTGAAGCAAGATGGTAATAAAAAGTCAAGCCAAGCTTTTATGGGTTCGATTTAATTAAAGCATATTGCACCTGGCTGGCTGTTTTACAGTGCTGAATCTCCCAATTTTCGGGTAACAAGGGCTTTTTAATGCTTGCTGCGCTTTCAATATAAACCAAACTTTCAGGTGCTAATAAGCCCTCTTTGATTAACCACAAGCAGGCAGGACCTAGCAAATCTTGATGAAAAGGCGGATCCAAAAAGACAATATTAAATAGAGGTTTTTTAGGTTTAAATAATTGTGTTGCTATAAAAGGGAATTGTGCCTGATAAACCTCAGCGCGGTTTTCTACGTTAAACTGCTTTAGCTGAGTTTTTAAATAGGAAACTAACAGCTTCGATTGTTCAATAAAGCAAACTGATTTAGCCTGACGTGACAGTGCTTCAAACCCTAAAGCACCGCTACCTGCGAATAAATCTAAACAATAAGCATCGGCCAGATAGGGAGTTAACCAATTAAATAAAGTTTCTCGGATGCGATTCGGTGTCGGACGTAAATCCGGCGTAGCTGGGAAATGCAGTTTTCTGCCGCGCCATTGTCCACCAATGATCCTTACTTCACCTTTTTTCATAAAAAATACAATTTAAATAAATAAATGTTTTATGTTGTATACACATAAAATGTTGTATGATCGCGCAGCACTTGCCAAAACCTCAATTGCTGAGAGTATAGACTATGTTTAAATTTTTAAAACGCAAAGAACCTCAACCTGATGTTCCTAACCAAGAAGCTTCACTTAGCAATAAAAATAGTTTTTTTAGTCGCATAAAAAATAGTTTACAGAAAACGCGTCAGCAACTCACTGAAAATCTTGCCAATTTAGTATTAGGTAAAAAAAAGGTTGATTCCGCATTAATTGAGGAACTTGAAGATTTACTGTTAACAGCGGATGTCGGCCCCACGGTGACACAAGAAATTATCCAGCATTTAACGTTGAAGTTGGCTCGTAATCAATTAGCAGATGGTCAGGCGGTATGGGATGTATTGCAACAACAATTAGGTGAATTACTGCAACCCTGTGAACAGGAATTAGTGATTAATTCTGCACATAAACCTACTGTTATATTAGTGGTAGGAGTTAATGGTGTTGGTAAAACGACGAGTATTGGCAAACTAGCCCATTACTTGCAGAAGCAAGGGAAGCAAGTGATGTTAGCCGCAGGCGATACGTTTCGTGCAGCAGCCACTGAACAATTAATGATTTGGGCAGAACGCAATCATATCCCGATCGTTGCCCAACATCAGGGGGCGGATAGCGCTTCAGTTATTTATGATGCTTTTCAAGCGGCGCAAGCGAGAAATATCGATGTGTTAATTGCCGATACCGCCGGACGTTTGCATACCAAACATAATTTAATGCAAGAATTACAAAAAGTTAAAAAAGTCATTAGCAAATTAGATGCGACAGCACCACACGAAATTATGTTAATACTGGATGCTGGTACTGGTCAAAATGCCTTATTGCAAGCTGAAGCTTTTAATGAGGCAATAGCTTTAACCAGTTTGATGCTGACTAAATTAGATGGTACTGCCAAAGGTGGAGTGATTTTTGCCATCGCTAAAAAATTAGCGTTGCCGATTCGTTTTGTCGGTTTGGGTGAAGGTATTGATGATCTACAAGTTTTTTCGGCACAGGAATTCGTTCGCGCTTTATTTACTATTGAAAAATAAGTTATAAAAAATTACACTAGCAGCCGCCCTTGGTCGAGCACTGTTTTTCTAACAAAATATTACGACCCTTCTCATTCTTTTCTAGACCGCTGCGAATAGCCGAGATCGGCAATAGAAGTTGTGGATTTGACTGAAAATGGAACTTATGGGGTAAAACCGCTTAAAAACTTTGCTAAAAAGGGATAATTTCTTTATATTTCTTAGTGGGTAATTCGAATAATAAAATTTAAATGAGTTAATTTATAAAGAGTGGAAAAATGACAGCAGACGCAAAAGTTTTTAGAAAATACATGTGTTTACTTTGTGGTTACGTTTACGATGAGGAGAAAGGCTGGGAAGAAGATGGTATTCTACCTGGAACCCGTTGGGAGGAGGTACCTCTAACCTGGCGTTGTCCTGAATGTGGTGCGATGAAAGAAGATTTTGAGATGGTAGAGTTATAAACTCAAAGGGTGTACCTCAGCGACAATGACGATGGCAATGAGCAATAAAGTTGGGAACTCATTAATCCAACGATAAAAAAGGCTGGAATGTTGGTTATTCTCAAGCTTAAAATCGCGTAAGCATTTTCCACAATAGAGGTGAAATAGGATTAATATGGCCACTAAAGCTAATTTTAGATGCATCCAAGTCGCTCCAGCATAATAGTTGGCGGAATAGCTAAACAAAATTAATCCAAATAAAAGGGTTAATAAAGCCGAGGGTGCCATAATATAATAGTAAAGACGATGTTCCATGATCTTAAAGCGTTCAATACTGATTCTATCTTTGGCATCGGCATGATAAACAAATAAGCGCGGTAAATAAAATAAACCAGCAAACCAAGCGACCATGGCGATAATATGCAGTGCTTTAATCCAAGGCATGTAATGCTCCAAGTTTTTATTGATGATTTAATTTTAAGTAAAAAACTTTATTATGAATTATGACGTAATTATTCCGACAATCAAAGAGTATTTACTCGCATTGCAAACTAAAATTTGTTTGAGTTTAGAAAATGAAGAGCAACAAAAAAAATTTTTGATTGATGATTGGATACGTAACGAAGGTGGCGGCGGAAAAACCTGTGTTTTGAGTGAAGGAGCGGTGATCGAACGCGGTGCAGTTAATTTTTCGCATGTTTTTGGTGCTACTTTACCTCCTAGTGCCAGTCAACGTCATCCTGCTCTAACAGCGGCTGCATTTCAAGCAACCGGAATTTCTTTAGTTCTCCATCCACGCAATCCTTATGTGCCTACCGTACATATGAATTTGCGTTTTATTGCGGTATCAGACACTGACCAGCAAACCACACAATGGTGGTTTGGTGGTGGTTTTGATTTAACACCGTATTATCCCTTTTTAGAAGATTGTCGTCATTGGCATCGTATCGCTAAACAAAGCTGTGATCCATTTGGTTTAGAGCTTTACTCGCAATACAAAAAAAATTGTGATGATTATTTTTACTTAAAGCATCGGCAAGAGGCACGCGGTATTGGCGGACTATTTTTTGATGATCTCAATCAATGGGATTTTAAACAATGTTTTGAGTTTATTAAAAGTGTTGGTGATCATTTTTTATTAGCCTATCTTCCGATACTTAAACTGCGTAAAGACACTGCTTATGGTGAGCGTGAACGTCAATTTCAAGCATATCGACGCAGTCGTTATGTAGAATTTAATCTGATTTATGATCGCGGGACTCTATTTGGTTTACAAAGTGGTGGGCGTGTAGAATCAATATTGACCTCATTGCCGCCACAAGCGAATTGGCAATATAATTGGCAGCCCGAGCCTGGCTCTAATGAAGCGAAATTAACTGAAAAATTTTTGGCTGCTAGAGATTGGCTGGCGTGATTCATTAAGAAAAAGATTATATTCACAGTAATGGGATTTTTGGCAAGGCGCCGCGATGATGAAGCAATCGGAGTGTATTAAGATACATGAGGATTGCGAATTGAGCGGCAACGCAGGAAAAAATTCCAGTGCGAAGAGTATCAAGCGAGAGGATCTAATTTTTTCTTCTTGGCGGACGCATGACGCGCACGCATTTCGACATCGATATATTGATCAGTAATCGCACTAGAGCTATGACCCGCATCATCACGTACATGTTCACGCGGGCGATGTTTGACATCTTCAGAAATTCCCGTGTGACGTAACCAATGTACGGTTGCGGTTTTTAATTCTATTGCTTCGTCTTTGAGGCCGTCTTTAACCATACGTGCGAATGCCTCGTCAAAACAAGTTTGGACGATACAGCGAATTTGCCGAGTACTGTGTATTGCAGCTTGACCATGGGCTTTACTAATCAAAGGCGTGGTTTCGCCGCGGCTCGGTAAACTCATCAGGCCTAAACTTTCGCGGTAACGTTTTAATGCATTTAACATATCGTCGCTGACGCTGATTAAACGTTCTTTATTTCCCTTACCGACCGTTAAAAACCACCAATTACCATCGGTATCTTTTTGAAAATGACCCATTTGCGGTTCCCAGCGTGCGCTAGCGGCGAGTTCAGAAATCCGTAGATACATGCCATACAAAGCTTTCATAATAAATAAAGTTCTATTATGCAGATCCGGTTTTTGTTCAAAGAGCATTTCTGCGGTTTCTATCACATAGGACCATTGTAATTCACTTAAGCGACGTACTTGATGATTACTTTTTTGTTGTCGTATGAATTTACTTTTTTGTCGAATCTGTGCTACTGGATTGAAATGAATATAGTCTTCTTGAATCAGATAATTATAAAAACTTCCGCATACTGCAAAAATTGCTTGTAAGGCTTTTTGAGATAAGGCATATTTTTTTATATCCGGCATGATACCTTGCTGACTGGCCATTTTATTAATGGTAGCGACAAAGGGTCGCCAATCAGGGTGCGGAGTTCTCTGGCCCTGATGTGTGAAATAACGTGCTACAGTTTTAACGCCGATCCAATGTTTAGGAGGTTGCTGACAGAATTCTATAAAGGATTCAAAGTCGTCGCGGCGCAATTCTTTAATCGATTTTCCTAAAACAAACCAGCTCCATTGTAATAAACGTTCAATTTCACGTCGATACGCATTAAATGTGGCCTCGCTGCCACGATAACTATATAGAAACTGTAAGGCTTGAGAATAATCTTGGCCGGCAAAAGGCTTATCATGTGTCAACACCGGAAAATGTTTAAGATTATTTTTTGGATTGATAAATTTTAAACTATCAAATAAAGGGGTCGGAGAAATAAGTGACATGTGGGTATTTTAATAAGATTCTTTCTAGTTTAACAAGCTTTTAGGAAAAAAGATGAAATAAATAAAAAAAATTAATATTTAACAAGTAATTTTTAAAAAAATTTAGTATAATGCCGGCCTTCCTTTTAGGGGGTAAATAAGCTTAATGCCCATGATTGTTTCTAGCATAAAGAAACACATCACTACCACTGAGTTTTGGCGGGCCATGTCGTTCGTCTTGAAGCGGCTCGAAACTATCGCTAAATACCTGACTAAACTTCCACTTCCATTTACGTTTAGCCTCTATATCTTACATCTGACAAGAGCAGGGTTGAGGATATATAGCTATTTTAACAAAACTAAAAATAAAAATTTAGGTGATACATTTAAGCTATTATTTGCGGTATTTAAAGTATCGATAGCCATTATTGCCTTAATTTTACTTGGATGTGGTCTTGTTTCTTTACCAGCGGTATTATTAAGCTCGTTTTTTGCATACAGTATTCTGAAGCTTATTCATAGTACGATAGTTTTGTTCATCAGTACGGTTTCCTACTTTAAAATCGATAAAAATTGCCTCGAACAGCAATGGAGGCGAGCATACTATCGCGATAATATCACTAAACATGTTAGCCTGCTCAGTGGCGGCCTATTGTTTGTATTATTAACCTGCCTATTTAACGCGGGTGCAAGCATTTTAATATGGACTAACCCGTTGCTGTTGTTGGTTGATGTATTGATTTGCGTGGCCGTACTGGCAAGCGCATTTTATTTCAGCTATAGAATTGCTCAAAATAAGCGGACAGCTAGCGGAAATGCATGGACAAAAAGGGATAAGATTACAACCATAAAAAAATTTTTATTGTTGTTCGGTCTAAATTTAGTCGTTTTGCTAGTCATTGCTACGGCGCCAAGTTTAGGTGTCGCAGCAGTTATTGGTGCTTTGATATTACTCTGCACACAAGATGTCTTATTAACTATTTATTATTATTTTTATGGTGTTTATATAGCGGATCCTGAACCGGCTAATCTTGATGAGGAACAATTAAATGCACGCTTTGATCAAACCAGTCGCGACTATTATCAAACGTTTTCGCCCACCTATTATTTACAGACAAAAGTTTCAGAAAAATTCCCTCAGCTAAACGATGTCATTAAAGCCAATAAAAAACTACTTTTAAAAGTAACGTTGCTAAAAATACTACAATTAAGAAGTAAAAGAGCAAAGACTGCAAAATTAGGCTTATTAAGTCGATTTTTTTCACTCGAAGAAAAGTTTGAGATCAAGGAAGAATATTTACTGCGTGAATTAGCTTGGACCTTAAATACAGATAATCTCAAAGATTTAATCGATCTTATTCTTGCCAGCAGCGATTTGCTCGAAAATAAAAGAGCCGGGGTTTTAGAAGATCTTGAACTACAAAAAATCTTAGGTTATTTAGTTGGTTTAGCTGAGCAGGAAAAAAGGGTTCAACAGGCAGAAATTGTTAAACCCAAAGCATTTTATCAATCTTTTTGGAAAAAAGTTGGTGCCTGCGAAGCGATCTCACAGGCACTTCGAACGTCGCGAAACATAGAGGAACAGATAAATATATCCAATCCATACTGGGGGTCAATTGGAGCTAATTGAATTTAAATTAAATCATTATTTGTTGTGGCGTTAAGGATAGTAAAAGGAAACTTAACTATAATGAGCCGCTCGTACCATCAGGTATGTAATTAAGAAACATGTCATAGAGTGCCTATTACTATGCTTAACGAATGGTTTCTTTTAGAATTTGAGATTGCCCAATTTGAAGCGAATTTGGCTTTAGAAAAATTGCGGCGTTTAAAAAGTGCTATCTTGTTTCAATTACAAAAAATGTATCGATCTATCGCTTCCATTTCTCTTTGGCGGCTGATCCTGCTCTTATTAAAACGGTTCGGCAGTATTACCAAAAATTGGTTTAAGGAAAATAAAATTGATGAATGGCTTAAAGCTATTCTGCATGGTGCTTATTTAGGTGCATTTGAAGGCTTATATATTTTTTTATATTTCCTACATTTTTTTAGAGCTTTTTTAACGATCATTGATTATTTTTCTGATCAAGGCAATAAAAATCTAGTTGAAGTAACCAAATTTTTATATGCTGTTTTTAAAGTATTAATTTCCTTGTTGATGCTGGCTTTCATGATTGTGATGCTGGCTCATGGCATAGCATTCCTAAGTCTAGCTCTTTACCATAACATCAAAATTTTTTTTCTTATTTACAGTTTGTCGAAACTTGCAATTAGTTTTTTTACTTTAGGTTTTAGTTTTATTAATTATAAAAACGCGAACAGTGCTCTCGATCAGGTTTGGCTAAAAAAGCAATACGAAAATAACCTCAAGAAACATCGTGAGATCTTAATAGTCGCAGTGCCCATAACACTTGTTTTAAGCTTATTAAGCCTAGGTTTAGTAAGTGGACCTTGGTTTTGGGTCATGCTTGGCATAGCGAGCATTTTTCTAATTATCGATATGACCAAGGCTATTTATTATTATGTAAAAGGTAGCGGTGTACCCGAACCTGCTGTGGCTCAATTACCGCAAGAGAATGCATTCATCGATGTTGCAAATAATAATTATTATTATAGAAAATGTCGTACTGCCAGACTCACTGACAACAACCCTGAAGGTAATCGTATTTTTCTATTAAAAGAAGTAATTGTTAAAATTATTCAGTTACAAACCAAATTAGAAAATAATTCAACTTCGCGATTTTGGTTTTTTTCAGAAAAAGCAAAAATTCAAAAAAAAATTGATGGTTTAATTCAAGATGCTCAAGACCTTTTAAAAGATAAGTCAGACAAAATAGCGTTAATTATACAACTGTCAGTGTCTTTGCAGGAAGATCTTTCGGAAATAAAAGATGACCCTAAGACTGTAGGTATCGTGCAAGAATACATACGTGGATTAAAAAATCAATTGCAAGTCATGAGACAGGGCGACGATTGTTTAGTTAAATTAAATTTGAATAATAAAAATAATAAGTTATGGAAATTAATTTTTACGGAAGAAACGGGTAAAGAATCTATTCCTAAATCACAAGCTTTTCAACAATCTTTTTTTCGAAAAAAAGGGGACTGTGAAGATATTCATGATGCCTGTCAGGTGTTATTAGAGCAGAAAAAAGCGGATTGTGAAGGTATTAATGATGCCTGTCAGGGTGTGTTAGAACAGAATTTTTATACCCCACGCTCTAACATCGTCGCGGGATGAATACCTGTGTTAAAATAGTCTAAATTTTAACCAGAGATACTGTTATGTCCCTATCGTTGCTGCTCATTCTCATCATCCCGATTGCAATATTGCTATTTACAAGCTTTTTTACCGTCAGTCAACAATCGGTTGATGTAATTGAGCGTTTTGGGAAATATACACGTTGTGCGCATGCCGGTTTAAATTTTAAAATTCCTTTTATCGAACGTATTGCCGGCGCTATTTCGCTGCGAATCTATCCTTTAGATGTTACCTTAGATACCAAAACTCAGGACAATGTTATCGTCAAAATTCAGGTATCCGTTCAATACCGGATTAAAGAAGACCGCGTCTATGATGCGTTTTATAAACTAGAGAATGCCAGAGAACAAATCACCGCTTATGTTTTGGATTTGGTACGTGCTGAAGTTCCGACCATGAGTTTAGATGCTGTCTTCGAAAAGAAAGATAGTATCGCGAATGCCGTAAAAAATGAATTAACCGGCACCATGCAAGAATTTGGTTATGAGATTGTGAAAGCCTTGGTCACCAATATTGATCCCGATGAGAAAGTGAAACATGCCATGAATGAAATCAATGAACAACAACGTTTACAAGTAGCTGCACAAGCAAAAGGGGAAGCAGAAAAGATTTTGAAAGTTAAACAAGCCGAAGCTGAAGCGGAAAGTAAACGCTTACAAGGCGAGGGGATTGCTAATCAACGTAAGGCTATTATTTGTGGCTTGCAACAATCGGTAGGCGAATTTCAAAAAGCTATTCCTGGTGTGACAGCGGCCGATACCATGAATTTGGCGTTGATTACACAATATTTTGATACACTGAAAGAAATTGGCGCTAATAGTAAAAGCACGACTATCTTGTTACCGCATTCGCCAGGTGGATTAAAAGATATTGCTGCGCAACTTCAGGAAAGTATTATTACCGGAAATCTAGTCGCGAATGCTGAAAATTCAGAATAATTAAATAGATTGTTACATACGTACGCGCGCGGCAATCTACCTTTTTATTTAATTTAAGATTTTGCGGTACTGCAGGCTACTTGCTGGACAAAATAACGGTGTAAATAATTATCTTGACTCAGCTCCGGATGAAAGCTGGCGGCGATAACATTATTTTCTTGTACGGCAACTATTTGATCTTGATATTTTGCTAATACTTTAATCTCAGCGTTTTCTAGGGGCGTTAATTTAGGAGCGCGGATGAAAACCATTTCCATTGCTATATCTCTTACAATACATTGTCCGCTGACTACTTGCGATGCGAGTTGCCTACCGTAGGCGTTGCGAGTTGCGCAAATGCTAATACGACCCAAGCTATCTTGTGTCGGCGATAATACGGTTTTAGCCAGTAGTATAGCTCCGGCGCAAATACCCAAAATAGGTTTGTCATAATCTATAAGACTGGTCCAAAGCTGCTGTTGTTTAAGCAGTTTGATCAACACCGAGCTTTCTCCACCCGGTATAATTAACGCATCACTGGTAATCAATGCGCGGCGATCACGTATCAGTGAACAAAACACACCGAGCTTATTTAAACAGTCGATATGGGTTTGATAACCACCTTGTAATGCTAAAACACCGATATTCATAATTAAACTTCTTTCCAAACCTGCGTTATAGACTTGATTTTTTTGTTAAACGATTGGCTGCGATCCTCATTTACTTTAGTAAACTCCGGTTCTCGCCAATCGCTTGCCTCGAACTAAAGCTCATAACTAGGTTTTGAAAGAGATCTATAAAACCAAGTTGCTGATTTCTTCTTCTGACTTCAGGTTGAAGCCACTCATACCTTCTGCTAGATCACTTGAAACATTGAGCAAAATTTCCGGATTATCAAAATGTGTCGTGGCTTGTACAATAGCACAGGCACGTTTTTCAGGATCCGCAGATTTAAAAATTCCTGAACCGACAAAAACGCTTTCTGCACCCAGTTGGCGTAATAAAGCGGCATCGGCCGGCGTCGCAACACCTCCCGCAGAAAAGTGTGGCACCGGTAATCTACCTTCCTCAGCAACCCAGAGTATTAATTCTAAAGGGGCATTTAAAATTTTTGCTTGAGCGAATAGTTCTTCTTTTTTTAAAATAGTCAATTGTTTAATTTCGCGTGTGATTGCACGCATATGACGCACGGCTTCAAGAATGTTTCCTGAACCTGCTTCTCCTTTAGTACGTATCATGGCGGCGCCTTCAGCAATCCGTCTTAATGCTTCGCCTAGATTGCGACATCCACAAACAAAAGGTACTTCAAAAGCATGTTTGTCGATATGGCATTCGTCATCGGCGATGCTTAGCACTTCGCTTTCGTCGATAAAATCAACACATAATGATTGTAATAGCTGTGCTTCGACAAAATGACCAATACGCACTTTTGCCATCACCGGTATCGAGACGGCTTGCATAATCTCTTGAATAATTCTAGGAGAGGCCATACGTGCGATGCCACCCATTTTGCGAATGTCAGCAGGTACCCGTTCTAGCGCCATGACGGCACAAGCGCCTGCAGCTTCGGCGATGCGTGCTTGTTCAGTATTAGTGACATCCATAATGACGCCACCTTTAAGCATTTCGGCAAGCCCAGTTTTAACACGTTGCGAATCATCGAGAAAATTCATAGCCTATTACCACCCTAAAAGTTTTATTCTGTTCGTCAGAAATCATCGGCTATTGTACAATAAATTTCAAGGATACGTTATTTTTGCATTTTAAAAAAAAACATTATTTACGGTAAGTAAATTTGATTAATCAGTCGCTTTTTTTCTTCGATTACCAGCAAAACTTTTTTGATGCGAGCGCGATTTTGGTTTTCTATGCGCCGAATTTTGATGAGCATAGGAAAATTGTCTGGGTCGATCGGCTCTAGTCAGTTCAGCGGGTGCTTTGGCTTTCGCTTTATAATCAAATTCAGGGATAATACATTCTTCTAAACGTTTCTTAAGTAGATGTTCAATAGAACGGATTTGGCGTCTATCGCCGTTAGTAATTAAACTAAAGGCAGCACCTAATTTAGAGGCACGTCCGGTACGCCCAATACGGTGCGTATAATCTATGGCAGTATTTGGCATATCGAAGTTAATTACATGCGAGATATGATCGATATCAATTCCACGAGCGGCAATATCGGTGGCCACTAAGAATTTTAATTCTCCATGTCGAAATTTACCAAGCGCAATTTTTCGTTTACTTTGCGATAAATTACCTTGAAAGGAAGTCGCTTTGTACCCAAGATGCGTAAGATGTTCTGCCAAACGTTTGGCACGCTGTTTAGTGCGAGTAAAAATGATGGCCGACTCTACCGCACTGTTGTTTAGTAAAATGGTTTCTAACAAATCGGTTTTCAGTGCTTCAGGAACCGGATACAGTGTTTGCGTGACGGTATTAGCTGGAGCGGACTCACCAATTCTTATCGAAACAGGATTATTTAATACCTTGTCCGCTAATAAGCGGATATCGGACGACATCGTGGCAGAAAAAAGCAAGTTTTGGCGCTGCTTGGGTAAATATTTTAAAATATTATAAATAGGCTCGCGGAATCCAAGATCAAACATATGATCGGCTTCGTCTAAGACTAATATCCCAATGTGGTTAAGATTAACCTGCACACGCTTGATTTTGTTTGTTTTTCCCCCTTGTAGTAGGTCGAGTAAACGACCTGGACAAGCGACGACAATATCGATGCCACCGCGTAAGCTTCGATATTGTTCAGCGTAATTTCTGACGTTACCACCATAAATAGTGGCACAACGTAAATTGGTTGCAGCACCGAGGGCATTAATAGCACTACAAATTTGGTCAGCTAATTCACGCGTTGGGGCAAGGACGAGGCCACGTAATCTCCCTTTAGGCCCATCCATGAGACGTTGTAGAAGTGGTAAGGCAAAAGCGGCAGTTTTACCGGTTCCGGTCTGGGCTAAGCCAACGACATCTTGACCTTGCAATATAGCCGGTATGGCTTTGGCTTGGATAGGTGTCGCGGTTTCGTAACCTTCGGCTTGAATCCCGGATAAAATTTGGGCGTTTAAGTTAAATTCTGTAAAGTTCACTAAAAAGTTCCTGGCTAAAATAATTGAGCCAAGTAACATCTTTAGCTCTAAAAGTGGGCTATTCTATCAGGCTTACCTAGCAAATGATAGGACAATTGCACTAAAAATAGACGATGGTTACAGGCATTATTTTGCTGCATATCTAAGGATCTGAATGCTTGTTTTTCTTTAATCTTCCCATTGATTATATCCTGAGTGGATGATTAACAGTCAGCCACTGGTTAGGTTAATCGTTTGAATTTAGCCTTTTTTTTATTATTCAAATCATCTTAATGTGTATGACGACGTTGCATGGCGTCTCTCGCAGACATGCAAAAAAGTATATCCAACGAATATCTACTAAGCAGAAAATAATTGCTTAGTAGACATACGCCTTTGTGCATTCTTCTAATCTTCGTATTTTTATGGAATGGTTATAGGGGGTATTGCGTTTAAAATACCGATAGCCTCTGTTACAGAAATAATGGCATCTTTTAGAGCGATAGCAGCCGCTTCAGCTCCAGTTATGCCTTGCACCAGCGATAATACCGTGGTTAATACACTTAATACATTTGATAACAATCCATTTATAACAATGATGGACATATTCTTATCCTATTAAATTTACTTTAGTGACTAATTTTTAATTAACTAATACCCATAAATTTTAGTAATATATTGAAAGCGGCTGTTTGCTTTCTTTATCTAGGTTTAATTAATTATCTTACAGCGGGTAATCCGTTTAATATACTTAATGCACTCGTAATAGAAGTGATTGCAGCTTGGACAGGTGCAATCGCGGCGCCTGCGCCTGGAACTACAGCTAGCAAAGCGAGTACAGTATTTAATGTTCCTAAGACGGTTGTAAGTAGAGTAGATATAATTGCGTTCATAATTTTCCTTTAATAATGTTGATAACTATTTTTACATGGAAGTATGTGTTCCACGATTTATAAGTTTCTTTTATTTGAATGAACATAAATGTAATCATTTATCTATTTAAATAGATAAATGGTTAATTATTACCATTTATGATAGATATAATTTATCATTAATCGCTAACACAAAAAACTTGAATTTATAGTGTTAAGTAAGTGCATGCCCAAAAAATAAGTAAGTGCATGCAAATAATTGCTATCAAACGATTGACAATCAATCATAAGAACGGTTCTATGGACAAAGCTAGTTATATTAAACGTGTACTAATGTTGAAGCAGCAAGCGTAAACTTCAAGTTAATAATTTATCTAACATTGGAGCTTTGTAGAGACGAATGTTTCAATAACGTAAATACATTGGTACTACTGTTTTGCGTTACAATTGAATCGACTGCAGAAATGAGGTTTGCAAGTTCTGCATTAGAATAATCGGTGGTCACACGTTGACTTTTATGTCCAAGTAGATCTTGTCTATCCTCGTAACTCACGTTCGCTGCACGTAAGCGTCGACCAAAGGTATGTTTTAGATCATGCACGCGTAACTGTGATAGTTGCGCTTTAGTTCGTGCATTTAGCCAAGCAGAATTTAACATGCGTGATATAGGTTTATTTCGATAAGTGAAAACGTATATCGGGTGGCTTCCGCGTTGCGCTTCAATCACTTGCTTGGCGCATTGATTTAAAATAACTAATCGATTTTGCCGATTTTTAACTAAATGGGCGGGAATAATAAATACGTAAGTATTAAGTTCGGGGACTTCAACTCGCCATTGCCATTGTAAGCGACAAATTTCTTGATCACGACAACCCGTATTTACAGCAAATATAGTCATTTGTTTTAAATGAAAGGGTAAATGTTCCAACAAACGTTGCTCTTCGTCTTTGGATAAAGGGTAGGGTAATCGCTTATTTTTCTCAGTTAACAAACGAATTTTTGGTGCAGCTGCCAGCCAACTTAGACCATTTTCGTCTACCCATTCTTGTGCGGCGAGATTCAAGATCCGACGCACTACTTGTAATCCGTAATTAATGGTTCGATTTTTTACTCCTGCAATTTTACGTGTCAGTATGTAACTTTCTAGATTGCCATGATGAATCGCTGTCAATGGTAAATGACCGATAAATGGATCTAACTGTTTGAGTAAGCGTGCGTCCGTATGCAAGCTGGCTTTATGTTGATTTTCATTTAAAAATTTAAATGCAGCTTGCCGAAAATAACGTGTTGGCCTTATTCCATAAATGCTTGCCTCGCGTATTTCTTCGAGTCGATGTATTAAATAACGTTCTGCTTCTGCTAAAGATGAAGATTTTGTACTTTCACAAATTCGTCGACCATAAATTTTTTTATTAATATGCCATATAGCGCCTCTTTTAATGAGGCCAGGCGAGCGCTTACTTGGCATAACTAAAAACTCCTTAACAATCTCATTCAATGTCTAATATGGATTGATTCATGATAATTATAAAATATGTTTTACTAATGTATGTAAATTTAGCGTAAAAAAATTTAATTTTTAAAATACGATGAACTTAAGACAAGTTGCCATGACTATTTGGCTAAAAAACTATTCGAGCATGACGGTAGATCGAACGGTATTTAGACATTTTTAAATGCCTGTCCACGCCGATTGCATTGCTAGTGTGTTAGAAGCCCTTAAAATCGTTTTGATTTTGTTATAGTTTTTCGGATAGATCTTTACAATAGTTTAGGAAGTTGATTGAATACCAATACAGTTACGAATGCGTATTAACGATGTTCATTAATCCAGACCAATCTTTTTCCAGTGTCATTAATTTGGCTTTTAAGAAATGCGATTCAAAATCGATTCTTTTTAAAGAATTTTGAATATTGTTAATGTTACCTTGCATGGCATCGCATTGCGTACTCAGTTGCTGATTGGAATTGAATAAATCAATAGATTGATTCAATAGTTGTTGGGTGTTTTTTTCATCCGTATCCAAATTTTCTATTTCTCGTTGCTTTGCTGATAATTTCACTTTAATTTCATTCAGTGCCGCATCAAAAGGCTTGATGCTTTCTAAAATTAGCGCAATAATCCAACTGAATACCCAGAAAGCCGTCATATAACTATCGATTTCAGATTTTTTGGCGTTAATTTGTTTTTCGATCACTTGCTTTTGAGCACTCAGTCCTTCTTTTTCTACAGCCAATTCTTCAAGCTTAGTTTTTGCATCGCGTATCGATTTCGCGAGATCATCACGAATACTGCTCAATTGATTTCGCATGATGGCCGATTGGTTTTTGATATGAATGATTTTGTCATTAATCGAGCTTATTATTACAGTAAATTGTTGAATAGCTAAAGAGTCTTTTATTAACACGGCAGGTAATTTATCGGTTAATGTTTGGTAGTTTTTTCTAAAATTGGAATCATAATCGCGAATGGATTGCATAAGTGGAGTCATTACATTGGCTGATAAATCTGTAGATAAGTATGAAATGTTGGCTGATCCAGCGTTAAAGGATCGGGCTAAATTAAACATAATAAGAGTTCCTTTTTTATATAAAGCTGCACAAAGAGTCTATAAATTATTCTTCAAGAGATTTATCTTTTGAATTTTCGACAATAATTTTTTGCATGAAACGTCCATTTTTTACTCGAGGTATACCTAATAAGTTTCGGTCATAAGTATCTTTCGAACTTATTACCTCCAGATGATATGAATTTTGAAAATTGCTAGCTTTCTCATATAGATAACGTAAATCATCGCGTGTTAAAACCCACTGTTGCTTAATATAATCAATATCGTTAATGTCTAGTTCGCTTACAAATTTTTGTTTTAGTAAAGAAAAATTATCGGTTAGTCCCTGCCAAGCTACAGCAAGATACTTTACGCTGCCTTCAAGTAGGCTCATATTTTTAGTAAAGCTATCCCACTGCTGTGTCAATGCGATATAAACCGCAGTTTCAATACTATATTTTTTTAGTTTTTCAATACATTCTCTGTATTGAATAAGTGTATTATGTAATTTTTCTTGATACAGGGAAGGTACCGGTTTGTTATCAGAAAATACTTGAACATTACTCGTTATGATAGGAGTAGGTTCAGCTTTTATTTCTTTAGTTGGCTTAGTTTCTGATTTTGGTAGATCAGATTTGGATTGTGGTTTTTTATCAGGTATATATTCAGTAATCAATGAAGTTGATATTTTTAAAATGTTTTTTGTAGAATGCAACGCGCCACTGGCAATCTGAGCATTGTTTTCATTGATTTCTTTTGCTAGTGTTTTAAGTAATGTTTGTAGCGCTGCTATTTCAGTTTGTTCACCAATATAAAGTTCTTCGGCTATTTTCTGAGTATTTTTAAGTGATTCAGCGAATTTCAATTGATCATCAAGATATTTTTGCAAATCAGTGACGATGGCATTCGATTTATCTTTTTTTTCTACTATAAAGTTGATTAACTCTTCAATCGCTTCAGCCACGTCAGCGGCTGAGCCTGTTTTTTCACCTTCGTTTGCTTCATTAAGCGTATTAAAAATCTCATAGATATCGAGATAGTAGCTAGAAAAAAAGTTGTAAAAACCAGTTGTTTCGGTAAATAGTGATAAAATTTTAGGAGTATACTCATCCAAATAACGTCTAGCGATATCGCGCATCTGTGTCTGCAGGATTTTTATGTCTAGTAATTTTTCTAGGTCGACATTTTTTTGAAGTAATAGAGTAATTGCCTTGGTTTGGCCCAAGCTTTGTCCTGTCATAACTTGATTCAATGCAATAGGAAAATCTGCAGGAGCTAAGGATTTGATGCTTTGTGTAATGGGATTAATCGATTCTAGATTACGCTCTAAGATAAAATTGTTCATTTTATATCCTTATGATAGTAAAGTAATGATGTTTTTAATAAGTTAATTCTGCAAGTTCGGTTAATGGTATTATCCAAGATTGAGGACTTATAAGTCTTCTGGTTGATATACTGAAGGTAGGGAACGAATAGAATGTTTTTTCCAGTCTAAGCGAACGAGCTAATTCAGAGTCAACCTTAACTTCTAAACTACCATTATTTTGCGCATTGACCGCTTGTTGCTTTAAGTCATCAAAATTTTTCTGTGTTGCTTTTAATTTATTAACTAGCATAAAGCGTCTTTCAGGATTAATAATATTGACTGAGCTTTCTAATTCTTGAAAATTATTATTAATAGTAATCCATGCCTTACGCATATTTTCGACGGCAGTATGCGCATTGGTGTTATTATCTTTTAGTGACGCAAATTGATTTTTAGTATTCTCTAGCGCAGCCATTTCATCTTCAAGTTGCTTCATTTTTTGTAAGGCTTTTCCATAGTCGCGTTGCTTATTTTGAAGATCAATAGAGGCAGCGGTTACCATAGCAACTCCTGTTACTGTGGTAATTACACCCGCTACAATTAATTTCACTGCTGCTCCACCCGTCACTACTGACCCGACAGCGCCGACACCTATCATCACGATGCCACCTACGATGGCAACTGCTCCACCCGCAATAAGACCTATGTCTTTATCGATAGCAGACGTTATCGCATCAATATTTTTCCGTGTCGTCGCAATTTCTCCTTCGCTACCGGCATAAATTTTATCGGCATCAGCCACAATCGTTTGAAAATTACGATTATCGGATTCTAAATCAGTTCTAAATAATGAGAATTTCTCAATCAGTTGTTGAGTTTTGTTTTCTTTATCTTGAATGTTTTCTTTAAGCTCAGAAATACCTAATTTAAAATTTTTTGCATTAGCATCATTTGAACTTTGTATTTCGGCTGCAATTTTAATTAAATCTTCCCAATAAGAACTTGATAAATTACAAAATCCAGATACATCGGTGTAAGTGGCGTTAATCTTGGGAACCAGATCACTTAGCCAATACCTTGCATGTTCCCGTGTCTCGTTTTGTGTTTTTTCTATTGATTTAATTTTATCAAGTTTAATATTTCTTTGGGTAAGGCAAGTAGCGATATAGGTTTGCACTAATGATGAATTAGTATGAACATTACTTATGTTTTCTTTTACTAGTGCTGAGGCAATAACGTCATCCTCTGATGTAGAATAGGATCGAGCCATTATTGGGTTAAAATTTGAGCTTGAATAAGGGTGTGCTCTATTTAAGGTATTCATAGGATAACTTCCTTGGTAAGCGAAATATAAGCGATAATATAAAACTGCGAGTTAATATAAATTAATAAATTTTTAAATAAAATCTTAATCAACATAAAGTATTAAAGTTAAATTATCGATGAGAGATGAAGAGTGGAAAGTGTGAAGTTGGACGCCTAATATTAGTCATATCAGAAGAAATTTTTAGACATGATGGAAAATTTTTATGAGTAGAATGATTCACTGGATGATTGATTTCCAACTCAGTTGATTAATTTTATTTTGTAGCGAGTCTAAGCTATAAAATTAATCGTAGTTTGTAAATTTTGAGTAATTAATAATCTTGTTTTGCAAATTTATGGAAGTGCAATACATGACTTTCTTATCGAAAGGTGATCAACTAACTGTTGAAATTCTTTATCAGTTGTTTTTTTTGTAAATTTAGATAATTTTTTTCCTCTTAGTAATATTTTAGTTCCATGACCTTGCCAGTGCATTGTTTGTTGTGCATGTTGACCTTTATGTTTCTTAAATTCATCTGCCCATTGATCAAGATCCAAACGATCAAAGGCAATTCCTTGTTGGCCAATTTTTAATGTAATTAAGAATGGTCTGACTTCATTATTAAATCGATTTCTATCCATGCCTAAATATTTTGGTGCATCACGTAAGCGAATTAAACGGGGTTGCATAACGGTTCCTAGTTGTTACTTAGTATTCATTTTATTTGCATTAGGATACGCAATGATAAAGTAAAAAAATTTAATTTGTATTGTTTAGACTTTTTGTAGAACCAAAAAATAAGGATGTAAGTTCATGCAAGAGGCAATGTTAGATAAAGCCATTTATAGTTTAGGTTCAGTCAAGCATATGGCAAAAAAATTAGGTATTCATCGTGAACATGTGTATGCCTGGATTAAAGGGGTAAGCAAAATACCTTTAGAATATGCCTTACAAATAGAGTATTTAACCGGTGGAGAAATTAATTGGAAGGATTTAGTGCCGTTTCATATTGTACAGCGTTTAAAGCATTTAACCTTACAATTGCCAAAGTTCGATTTACCCCCTTGTGAACTGGTCTATGTCGCCTTAGATCGCATCACAGCGGAAAAAAATACTTTGTTAATTTCTCAGGACGATAAATTAATTCCATTGCATAAGCATCGTTCAATTTGTGTGGATGAACGAAACATATTGATTTTTGGAGAAAAAACTTTCTATCTATATAAATATTATAACAAAAAAACTATACCGGCTTGGCGAGTTTCTTTGATTGAATTGGCTAATGGCCATTATTCCAGTGAGTTATTCATCAAAAATTTTCTGATCAGTGAGCGGGTTGATATAGGCATTGCTTTAGAAAAATTTTTAGGAAGTCGACAGGGCTTTCGCACGGACCTAGCTATTCTAAAAAATTCACTGCACCCGAGTGAAAAAGATTCTAAAAAAACTCGACTTATGAATAAAGCTGCACAAGTTACATTGCAAAAAAGGATGACGTTACGACAGTTGATTGCTAATCGATTAGGTTTTGGTAGTCATTTTACTTATCAGAATGCCAAAAAAATAAAATTGTTTGCTAATGTCGAATTAATTGAAAAAGTTGATCAAGGAATAATAAGCATTTCTAAAGCAAAAAAATTAAGTTCAGTTTTAGCTGAAAAAAAAATATTGTCAAGAAAATTGCCCTAATAAAACATAAATTAATGCTATATCGATCAATTATCAGTTCGTTTTGTTAAATAAGGAAAATTATGCGTTATCGAATGTTAGATGTCAGAATTTGGTGTGATAAAAAATTTCGTTCCTTAACACCGCTTAAACCCAGTGGCCAGGCTTTATTTCTTTATCTGTTAAGTAATCCGCATACCACCTCAATTCCAGGTCTTTATCGGGCGGGTGCTGGTGCGATGGCGGAAGAGTTAGCATGGTCATTGTTAGGATTTCAGCGTGCATTAAAAGAAGTCATAGCACAAGGTTTGGTAAAAGCAGATTTAAAAGCACGCGTTATTTTTATCCCTAATGCGATTAAATATAATAAACCACAATCTCCGAATGTCGTTCGAAGCTGGGCAGTACATTGGGACGAAATTCCTGAGTGCGCACTGAAAAATGAAGCATATTATAAATTAGAGGCATTCATTCAAGGCTTAGGTAAAGCTTTTGCATTAGCCTTTAGCGAAACCTTGCGGCCATCTGGCATTAAAGACATTAAAAAGACATGTTTTAAGCCTTGTTCTAATCAGGAACAAGAACAACAACAGGAACAGGAACAGGAACAGGAAGAAGGGAAAGAAGCTCAATTTCTTAAAGAGTACGTGGTTAACTTAGCGACTGAGCCAGCAGTTGCAGCGAAGACAGAGTATTTATTAACGATACCGCTTGAAAACAATGCTGTTTATCAGGTAACACAGGGAGAATTTGCAGAATGGCAGCGTATTTATAGCGAAATTGATGTTTTTCAAGAATTACACAAACTGGTCAGTTGGAATGAGATAAACCCCAATAAGCGTAAACAACGTAAACATATTCTAAGGCATATTCATTCGTGGTTGACAAAGGAGCAACAACAAAAATTAAAGTTTTCTTCTTCACGTCATGCATTTCCATTGACTTTTGATCATAACCTACAAATAGCTAAAAAATGGCTAACCCTTTCTTCAGAATGTGATAAATACGCTGATGGGTCAAATGATTTGTTATCTGTAAAAGGAAAAAAATGTATATGACTCTTCAGGATCAGGAACAATTTACACAAGGATTGATGGTTTTGGCTGAAGTTTATAATCGAAAGCTTTCTTCCTTGTTATTACATACCTATTGGAATTGTTTGAAAAAATATTCTTACGCTGTATTTGAAGAGACATTATGGGACTTTTTAAAAAATCCAAATTATGCCAAAAAAAATTTTCCCAGCCCTGCGGATTGGATAAAAGCGATTGAAGGAGATATCGAAAGCAAAAGTTTAGCCGCTTGGACAGAAGTCATAACGGCCATTCGTCAAGTAGGTCATTATGAAAGTGTACTATTCATCGATTCATTGATTCACGATGTAATTCATGATATGGGCGGATGGATTTTTTTATGTCAACAACCAGAACGCGAATTAATTTTTTTACAAAAAGAATTTGAGCGTCGTTATCGAAATAATGTTGCCTTAAAAAAATTAACTAAAGCACCCGTGTATTTAACGGGACATATTGAACAACAAAATTCATTAAATGGTTTTACAGAATATATTCCTAAACCAAGGAGTATAAAGTATTTGGATAAGTATAAAGATCATTTAGTTAGTAAAAGAGATAAATAAAAAAGATCACGTTATAAATTTATTTTTTATAATTTTCTATATTTAAGGAGAAAAATATGAGCCAATGTTCGAAATGTTCTAAAGTACGTAAATTTTTATCGTTATTAATTAATTGTTTTCCGTTTGTAAGGGGATTTCGATTACGAAAAAAAATAAAGCATAAAAGATTGAAAATGCAACGGTGTTTACCAAAAGATGAACCCAAATATTTAAGACGCTATATTTTGCAATCAGGAACGATACGTCGATTGTAAGAAATAACGAGTTAATAAGCCTAATTTATAATTTTTTATACTGAAATTTTTTTAAGTTGTTCTTAAAACTTAAATTAATTTATAACAAATAATTATAAGCATTAAATTTTTTTCTTCATTGAAAATTTATATAAGGAAATCTGCGATGAAGTGTTTAAATCCATGTTGTGAATATGCTAAAACACGTGTTATTAATTCACGTAAAACTGAGGAGGGAAAAAAAATATTACGGAGAAGACATTGTCCTAAATGCAATAAACGCTATACCTCGATTGAGGTTCTTGCATATTTTGGCTATCCCAATGCACAAAAAAGAGCTTCATTAAATCTTTTGCTGATGACTTACTAAAGCAAATTTTTTTAAACGACAAAATCTTTTAACCATAAGCGAGTGTGAATGTAAATTATATTACTTATTTTTGCTAGATAATCTTTTTTTAACTTTAAGAATTAGGAGAAAGAGCATGATTTATACCTTATCAAAAACTGATAAAAAAGAGCCAGCTCCTACCGAAGCAATTTTTTTTACTAAAACTAACTATTAGGGCGATGCTTATATTGCTTATGTCGGTTATGAAGTGGATTTTGGAAAAGGCTTAAAAGATATTCCCGATTCTCTAAATGATAATTTGCATTCGGTAAAAACTGGGAATATTTGTAAATTAAAACTTTACGAAGACTATGGTTTGTTAGGCGATAACATTTCAGTGCCGGCTGACAGTGATTTAACACACATACCATTGGGACTCACTTCCTTCAAGGTAGAACTTGATTTGGATGGAAATATTAAGGATGAGCTAACGCAATGTGAATTAGATAAAATTAATTACGAAAAAAACTTAGAAGAATGTGCATTAGAAAGAAAAGAATTAAAAGATAAGCTTAAAGAGCTTGAGAATCAGCTAAAACAAAATAAAGAAAAATTGGATATCTGTGAGAAAAAAGGTAAGGAATTAAAAGACGAACTCGACAAAAAGAAGTTGGAAGATGAGATCAAGAAGGTCAAAGACAAGTTAGATGATTGTGAAAAGCAAGGTAAACAATTAAAAGAACAATTAGATAAGTCTGAACTGGAGAAGGATGGCCTTAAAAATAAGCTTGATAAATATGAGAAAAAATAATTTAATCTAAACTTATACACGGGGATATTCAGCTAACTCAATGCTTAATTAAACAATATTTTCTAAAAATTAATACGATGTTAGCTGTCTAAACCTGTATCTTTCATATTCTCAATACTATCCTGTTTTAAGAATGAGTATTTAGTGAAATTATTAATAGCGTTAGAGAAGCTACTGCGGATTCACTTTAACACTATCCGAAGCCTTATAAACTTAACCTGAGTTTTGGGTTAATTACAAACCACATCGTCGAGTGACACGATTTACAGGGAACTTGCTTTTGGTAATTTATAAAAGGCTGAATGAACTTCACGCGCAAAATTCGCGTCATGACTTTTTCGAGCATTGTATTGAGTTGGCTAAGCTATTGTTTTAATAGAATTTTAACCTTAGTAAAGACGACTGAGTGCTTGATTAACAGTCATTTACTTGCTGTCTTTCGGTTCTATATAATTATTTGTATAATAGTTGTGTAAGTTTATGCTAGACATGCCAACTCCCAAGATTCAAATGCAGAGGATTACTTGAAGAGTACTTTACATCCTGATCTTTTAGCCACTAAAGATTTGATTTATAAGCTGCTTAATTT
>Ga0075364_10000293_pt1 | contig 24192 bp, 12 predicted proteins | sample EndMetdeltDD1764_FD_71517 | JGI IMG/M metagenome (GOLD analysis project Ga0075364, IMG submission 71517) | Populus endosphere microbial communities from Tennessee, USA - Endosphere MetaG P. deltoides DD176-4 | ecosystem: Host-associated > Plants > Roots > Endosphere | place: USA: Tennessee... | reverse complement strand
CAGCGCGCCATCGAACACGTCCTGCAACAGAACCGGCACGGCCTCCGAGCGACCCTTTCGCGAAAGGGTCGCTCGGAGGCCGTGCCGGTTCTGTTGCAGGACGTGTTCGATGGCGCGCTGATGTTGGTGCGCAGCCGTTTTGCCGGACGGCTGGATACTTTGACGATTTTCCCGCCGCCGGACGGTTTGCAGGTGATGGGTAGCCGCTTGCGGCTGGATCAGGTGTTCATCAACCTCATCCTCAATGCGCTGGAAGCGGTCGAGGGCCAAGAGGATGCGCATATCACCGTGACGACCGAGGTGGCGGGTGAGCGCGTGGCGATCCGCGTTTCCGACAACGGTCCCGGTGTGCCAGAAAAGATTCTTGCGGCAATGTTCGAGCCGTTCAACTCTTCCAAGGAGCGGGGATTGGGGCTTGGACTGGTGATCTCCAAGGATATCGTTTCCGATTATGGCGGACGTATCGAGGTGGAGAGCATGCCCGGCCATACCTGCTTTACCGTGTTTCTGGCGTTGGTAGCGGCCGGTGATGATGGCGATGAGGAGAAGCCATGAGCAGCGCTGGAAAAGTCTTTCTGATCGATGACGATGCTGATCTGTTGCGCGCCACCGGCCAGACGCTGGAGCTGGCGGGTTTTGAAGCCGTGCTGTTTTCCTCTGCGGTCGAGGCTTTATCGCGGCTTGGGTCGGATTTCGAAGGGATAATCATCTCGGATATCCGCATGCCGGGGCTGGACGGGCTTGAGCTTTTCGAGCGCGTGAAGGAGCTGGATGCGGAATTGCCGGTGATCCTGATGACTGGACATGGCGATATTCCGATGGCGGTAAAGGCTATTCGCGATGGGGTTTATGACTTCATCGCAAAACCGTTTGCCACCGACCGGTTGCTGCAATGTGTTCACCGGGCTGCTGAAAAACGCCGGTTGACGATGGAAAACCGACGGCTGCGGCTGGCGGCTGCGGAAGGTGGGGTCGGGCCGCAATTGTTGGGTCAGACGCCGGTCATGGTGCGGTTGCGCCAGACGCTGAAGCAGATCGCCGATACCGATGTCGATGTGCTGGTGACCGGTGAGACCGGCAGCGGCAAGGAAGTGGTGGCAAGTCTGCTGCATCAATGGGGGCGGCGTGCCCAAGGGCATTTTGTGGCGCTGAACTGTGGTGCGCTGCCGGAGCAGATCATTGAAAGCGAGCTTTTCGGGCACGAGCCGGGTGCCTTTACCGGCGCGCAGAAAAAGCGCGTCGGGCGGATCGAGTATGCGGACGGCGGCACGCTGTTTCTCGATGAGATCGAAAGCATGCCGATGGCGACGCAGGTGCGCATGCTGCGTGTGCTGGAAATGCGTGAGGTCGCTCCCCTGGGTACCAACGATATCCGGCCGGTCGATCTGCGTGTGGTCGCGGCGGCCAAGGTGGATCTCGGTGATCCTAGCCAGCGCGCGAGCTTTCGCGAGGACCTGTATTACCGGCTGAACGTGGTTTCACTGTCGATCCCGCCGCTGCGCGAGCGCCGCGAGGATATCGTGCTGCTGTTTCATTATTTTGCGGAAAAGGCGGCGCGGCGGTTTTCTCGCGATGTGCCGGTCATCTCCGATGCGGTGACGCGCTATCTGGCTGACCACCATTGGCCGGGCAATGTGCGCGAGCTTTCACATTTTGCCGAGCGCGTGACGCTGGGGCTGGAGCCCGTGCCGGTGTCGTCCGCTGCTCAATCTGAGAGGGGAGGGGACGAATCGCTGTCGCTGCCGGAGCGTGTCGATGCGCATGAAGGCCAGATCATTCGCGATACGCTGACCTCGTTCAACGGCAATGTGCAGCAGACCATCGCGGCGCTGAAAATCCCGCGTAAGACCTTTTACGACAAGCTGCAGCGCCACGGCATCGTGCGCTCAGATTATGCCGAGCGTTGACGATTTCGTCTGCGCTTGCGGGGTTTGAAAGCTGATTTTTCGTTTTTTTATCATTCAATGAAATCAACCGATTGGCCTTGGTGGTCTTTGGATTTGCAGGGCATTTGACAGGTCCCGCAATGGCACGGCGAAAGCGGATGGAAAGGAGGGGTTAACCTTTATTTTCTATTCCTTAGTCGTTCGTGCCACTCCTGTCCTTCGTTCGGTGACCATGCAATTTTCTCGTAGTACCCAATTCCCGAAAAACGAAAACAAGCTTGCCGAGGATGGCGGATCGCAACCCGCCGATGCCGTGGCAGTACCTTCTCTGGCGGAGCAGGAGGCGGCCCATGCGGTCGCTCAGGCGCGCAACGATCTGTTGAGCCGCATGCAGGCTCCAGTGCAGCTTTCGGCGCAGGCCCGCGGAGCTGCGGCTTCGAGTTCTGCGGATGCAAGCCGTGCGGCTGCGGAAGAGGCTTGGCAGCAGGCGTTTCGTCTGGCTCCGAACGTTCGTTTTACCCGCACACCGGAAAGCACGCTGGCACGCGGCCCTGAGGCACAGCCGTCGAGTGAAGCGGCCTTGTCGGATGCTCTCATGCCGCCAGCGATGGTCGAAGCTGCTGCCCCTGCGATGACGGTACACAATGCGAATGACGAAGCGGAACGGCAGGCGGCGGAGACGGCTGCGCGCGCCGCTGCGGCTGAAGCTTTCCGCAAGTCTTTGCCCAAGACCGGTTCCCCACTGATCGTGCCGCGGCGCGTGTCGGCTGCGGCCGCTCCCGTCATTCCGGCTACCATGGCGCCGGTGCCGATGACGCCGATCAGCGGTCCGGTTTCCCAGATCCCTGCCCAACAGCAGGTCCCGGCTCAGGTTCAGGGGCAGGCCGACGTACAGCAGATGGTCGCCACCACTGCGCCCGTTGTCGCGCCATCGATCCTGATGCCGGATGGTTTCGACGGATATGCCGTGACAGCGCCTCAGGTGCCGTCCGTACATCCGAAATTTTCGTCGAGCGGCTCTGTCGATACGATTGCCGGATTGCAGCAGCTGGCTGCCGCCATGCGTCGTGGACTGGTGCAGACCATTCCGATGCCGGCCGGTTCGCTGGTGGCCAATGATGTGGCTCCGGCTGCATCTGCGCCTGAGGCCTCGGTGGAAGCTGTCGCAGAACAGGTTGCCGCGCCGGTTGCCGTCTCCGATTTTGCCTTCTGGGAAGTGATGCCGTTCGACATCGCCGAAATCCCGCCGGTTTCCGATGCGCTGAACGGTCACCAGATCGCCACGCCGGTGGAAAAGCCGGTTGCCAGCGCACCTCTGCCGGTGATCGTGCAAACGCCGAAGCCGGTCAAACCGGTGATGGCGCCGGAAATGTTGGCGCTTCTGAATTCCAAGCGCCGTTATGCGCCGGCAGGTTCCGTGGTTGCGCTTTACCGTGAAGTGGCGACCGCCAAGCATGCGGAAGCCGTCGCAGAACTGCCGTCCTTGCCACCGCTTCTGGCTGCCGCCATCGAAGGCCCGGTTCAGCATGTGACGCAGCCGACCGTTCAGGCAGTACCTGCGCCTGTTATTCCGACGCCTGTTCCGGCAAATGAACAGACCGTCCCCGTCATGCCGATGGTGGCCAATGCGCACCCGTTCCTGCAGGCGAGCGCCATGCAGGCCAATGCTGTTCAGGCTGCTACGATGTTGCAGCCGACGGTTTCCGTCGCGGCTCCTGCGGGTCTTATCCAGACCACCGCTTTTGTGCAGCCGGCACCAGTTGCTGCTGAGCCTGCTGCCACGCCATTCGTTGCCGCTCCGATTTTTGGCGGCCCGTCGTTTGGCGGTCAGGGTTTTGGTGGCTCGTCGTTTGTTGCGCCTGCTCCGGTGGCTCCTGTCGCTGAAGTAGCTCCAGCGACGGTTGAAGAGGTTGTCGCCGAAGCCGTTGCAGCACCGGTCGCCTCCGCTCCTGCACCGAGCAACGTGACGATCACTGTTCCGGCAGCAACGCCGGCGCGTGCTCAGACGGTTCGCCCGAGCCTTGCCGAATACGAGTTTCCGCCGATCGGCCTGTTGCAGGAGCCGCGCGGCGAGCGTGGTCAGGCTATGCAGCCTGACGCCTTGCAGCAGAGTGCTGGTCTTCTCGAGAGCATTCTCGAAGATTTTGGCGTCAAGGGCGAGATCATCGATGTGCGTCCGGGTCCTGTCGTCACGCTTTATGAATTCGAGCCGGCTCCGGGCGTAAAATCCTCACGTGTCATCGGGCTGGCTGACGATATCGCCCGCTCCATGTCGGCGCTGTCTGCTCGTGTCGCTGTGGTACCCGGCCGGAATGTCATCGGCATCGAATTGCCGAATGCCGTGCGCGAAACCGTGTTCTTCCGCGAACTGATCGAATGCGAAGACTATTGGGAAACCAAGCATCGCCTGGCGTTGTGCCTCGGCAAGACGATCGGTGGCGAACCGGTCATCGCCGAACTCGCCAAGATGCCGCATCTTCTCGTTGCCGGCACCACCGGTTCGGGCAAGTCTGTCGCCATCAACACGATGATCCTGTCGCTTCTCTACCGGCTGCGCCCGGAAGAATGCCGCCTGATCATGATCGATCCAAAAATGCTGGAACTGTCGGTTTATGACGGCATCCCGCATCTGCTGACGCCTGTCGTGACCGACCCGAAAAAGGCCGTGCTGGCGCTGAAATGGGCCGTACGCGAGATGGAAGACCGTTATCGCAAGATGTCGCGTCTCGCCGTTCGCAATATCGACGGTTACAACCAGCGTGCTGCGGCTGCCCGAGAGGCCGGCGAGGTGATCACCGTCAACGTGCAGGTCGGTTTCGACCGTCACAATGGCGAGATCGTCTACGAGGAACAGGAGATGGACCTCGCGCCGATGCCTTACATCGTCGTCATCATCGATGAGATGGCCGACCTGATGATGGTCGCCGGCAAGGAAATCGAAGGTGCTGTCCAGCGTTTGGCTCAGATGGCGCGTGCCGCCGGTATCCATGTCATCATGGCAACGCAGCGTCCGTCGGTCGATGTCATCACCGGCACGATCAAGGCGAACTTCCCGACGCGCATCTCCTTCCAGGTGACGTCGAAGATCGACAGCCGCACCATTCTGGGTGAACAGGGCGCCGAAAACCTGCTTGGCCAGGGCGACATGCTACACATGGCTGGTGGCGGACGTATTTCGCGCGTGCATGGTCCTTTCGTCTCGGATGCCGAGGTGGAACATGTGGTCAAGCATCTGAAGCTTCAGGGCCGTCCGGAATATCTCGGCACCGTGACCGAGGACGAGGAAGAGGCAGGCACTGAGGAAACGACCGACGAAGCCGTGTTCGACAAGGGAGCCATGGGTTCGGAAGACGTTGGCGACGATCTTTACGAAAAGGCCGTCAAGGTCGTGCTCAAGGATCGCAAGTGCTCGACCTCCTATATCCAGCGCCGTTTGTCGGTGGGTTATAACCGCGCCGCTTCGCTGGTCGAGCGGATGGAACAGGAAGGTCTGGTTGGCCCGGCCAACCATGTGGGCAAGCGCGAGATCATCGGCGATGGCCGCAATTCGCATGGCTCTGGCATGGACGATTGAGGTTTCGGCCTTGAATGTGAATGATGAAGAGGGGCCGCTTGCGGGCCCCTTTTTCTTTCATGGCTTGCTGATTTATCAAACTTGACGTCATCGCTCTTCTTTTAATACAACATCCGGGCTGCCCTGTTTCGCAGCGTGTCCCGGAGGATATCCCCTTGAAGATTTCTTCACCTCTCATGGCTGGCGCCGCAGCGCTGGCGATTTCGGCGTTCTCGGTTTCCGCTCCCGCCTTCGCGCAGGTGGGCGACAGCATCACCATTTACAACGCTCAGCACGAAGGGCTGACCAAGGAATGGGTGCAGGCGTTTACCGAAGAAACCGGCATCGTTGTCACAATTCGCAACGGTTCCGATCTCGAGATCGGCAACCAGATCGTTCAGGAAGGTGAAAACTCCCCGGCCGACGTGTTCCTGACGGAAAACTCTCCAGCCATGGCGCTGGTGGACGGCAAGGGCCTGTTCGAACCGCTGGACAAGGCGACGCTGGAACAGGTTCCCGTCACGTTCCGTCCCGCCAATGGTCACTGGACCGGCATTGCCGCACGCTCCACCGTGTTCGCTTATGACAAGACCAAGCTGACGGAAGACAAGCTGCCGAAATCGATGCTCGATCTTGCCAAGCCGGAATGGAAGGGCCGTTGGGCGGCTTCTCCTTCAGGCGCGGATTTCCAGGCGATTGTCGGTGCCTTGGCGCAGCTGAAGGGTGAGAAGGAAACCGCCGACTGGCTGACCGGCATGAAGACCAATTTCACCGCCTACAAGGGCAATTCCACAGCGATGAAGGCAGTCAATGCCGGTGAGGTCGAAGGCGCGCTGATCTATCATTATTATTATTTCGGTGATCAGGCGAAGACCGGTGAGAACAGCAAGAATGTCGCCCTGCATTATTTCAAGCATCAGGATCCGGGCGCATTCGTTTCGATTTCCGGTGGCGGCGTCCTGAAATCCTCCAAGCACAAGGAACAGGCGCAGGCATTTCTGAAATGGGTGACCGGCAAGGGCGGCCAGAAGGTTCTGCGCGACGGAACCTCGTTCGAATATGCGGTGGGCAAGGACGAGGCCTCCAACAAGGCACTGGTGCCGTTGAAAGACCTCGACGCGCCGAAGGTGGAGCCGACAGAGCTTAACAATGCCAAAGTCACCGATATGCTGACCGCTGCCGGCATTCTGTAAATCGGAATTATCCTTGCACGGAGGCATCGCGGAGCGTACCTGCGATGTCTCTGCTTTTTCGGGCGCATGATGGTTTCCACCGCAGACAATACGGGTCCAACTGCCCGACACAGACGGACCTTGGGGGCACGGTCATGGACGTTGTCCATTGCCGTCGTCATTGCTCTGTTGGCGCTTGTGCCTTTCGGTTTCGTGCTTTGGGCAACGTTCGAGACGGGGCCCGAGATGGCCTACAAGCTGATTGCCCGACCACGCGTCGGCGAGCTTCTGGCCAATACCGTTTTTCTGATCCTCTTCACCGTGCCGATCTGCGCGGTTCTGGCGGTGGCGCTGGCGTTTCTGACCGAGCGAACCGATATGCCGGGCAGGCGAATTTGGGCGTGGTTGTGTATCACGCCGCTTGCTGTGCCGGCCTTCGTGCATTCCTATGCCTGGATCGGGCTGTGGCCGAGCCTTCACGGTCTTCGTGCCGGTGTGGCGATTTCGGTCGTTGCCTATTTTCCTTTTCTGTATTTGCCGATGGCGGCGGCATTTCGTCTGCTTGATCCCGCGCTGGAGGATCAGGCGGCTTCACTGGGCCTTTCTCCCCTGGCGGTGTTTCGACGCGTAGTGCTGCCACAATTGCGGCTGTCGCTGTGCGGCGGTTCGCTGCTGGTGGGACTGCATCTTCTGGCCGAATACGGATTGTTTGCGATGATCCGCTTCGACACATTCACGACCGCGATCGTCGAGCAGTTCCAGTCGACCTATAACGGCGTTGCCGCGCATATGCTGGCGCTGGTGCTCGTTTTCTGCTGTTTTGCGCTGATCGGCTTCGAAGCCATCCTGCGCGGACGCAATCGTTATGCACGGCTGGGGAGCGGTGTGGCGAGGGTGGCGGATGTCGTCAGGCTGGGGCGCTGGCGTTATGTCGTCATGGCTCTTCCTGCGCTGACGGCACTGTTTGCGCTCGGTATTCCAGCTTACACGCTGACACGCTGGCTGGTGGCCGGGGGCGCAAAAATCTGGCGGATGGACGAGATCGGATTGGCGCTTTTGCAAACGTTGACGATCTGCCTAGTTGGCGGGGTGGCGACCGTTCTGGCCGCATTGCCGATCGCCTGGCTTTCGGTGCGCAAGCCGAACCGTTCCAGCCGCTTGGTGGAAAGCTGTTATTATCTGGCAAGCTCGATGCCGGGTGTGGTGGTGGCGCTGGCGCTGGTGACTGTGACGGTGCGGGTGGCCTTGCCGCTCTATCAGACGCTTGCCACAATCACGCTTGCCTATGTGATCATGTTTTTGCCGCGTGCGTTGGTGAGCCTGAGGACGAGCATCGCACAGGTGCCGGTGGAACTGGAGCAGGCGGCGGCCAGCCTCGGGCACTCGCCTGCCAGAGCGCTTCTGGCAACCACGGTGCGATTGGCTGCGCCGGGAGCCGCTGCCGGCATGGTGCTTGCTGCACTCGGCATCCTGAACGAGTTGACGGCAACGCAGATGCTGGCACCGAACGGCACGCGCACGCTCGCCATGGCCTTCTGGGCGCTGTCGGGGGAAATCGATTATGCCGGTGCTGCGCCTTATGCCGTGTTGATGGTAGTATTTTCACTGCCGATGACATGGCTTCTCCATCATCAATCCAGAAAGATCGCAGGCCGATGAGTTTCTTGAAGGTACAGGGCCTGCGCAGGCAGTTCGGCAATGTTGCGGCGCTGGATGGTGTCGATCTGAACGTAACCGCCGGCAGTCGCACGGCGATTGTCGGTCCATCCGGCTGCGGCAAGACCACGCTTTTGCGCATGATCGCCGGTTTCGATGTGCCGGATGCCGGCTCGATTACGGTCGAGGGCGTGCGGCTGGCGGATACGAATGCCCAAGTGCCGGCGCATAAGCGTGGCATCGGTCTGGTGGCGCAGGATGGCAGCCTGTTCCCACACCTGACGGTGTCCGACAATATCGGTTTCGGTTTGGATAAAAGTTTTGTCGGGCGCGCAAAGCTGATTGCGGAGCTGATCGATATGGTCGGGCTGGAGCAATCCATGCTTTCCCGCAAACCTGAACAGCTTTCCGGTGGGCAGCAGCAGCGTGTTGCGCTGGCCCGCGCATTGGCGCGCAAGCCGCGGCTGATGCTGCTGGACGAGCCGTTTTCGGCGCTCGATACCGGATTGCGGGCGCAGACAAGGCGTGCAGTGACGGACGTGCTGGTTGGGGCCGGCATTACCACCATTCTCGTTACGCACGATCAGGCCGAGGCGCTGGCCTTTGCCGATCAGGTCGCGGTGATGCGCGGCGGCAAATTTGCGCAGGTGGGAAGCCCGAGAGAGATTTATGCGCGGCCGGTGGATGCGGCGACTGCACGGTTTCTCGGCGAAGCGATTGTGTTGCAAGCGCAAATCACTGGCGGTTTTGCAGACTGTGCGCTCGGCCGGGTTGCTGTTGATGGAAGAATGCCTTCGGGCGGGGCGCAGATCATGGTCCGGCCCGAGCAGATCGAAGTTCTGCCTTATCGCGAGGGCGGTGACGGGGTTGCAGGCATCGCGTCCGGGATCGATTTCTGCGGACCGAGTTATGACGTGACGATCACCACCGAGGGTCCGCAAGCGTTTGCGATGCGGCTGAGCCTTCCCAGCCGCAATATTCTCGGCGACGGTGAGCGGGTGACATTGCGGCTAGCCGATACCGCGCATGTGCTTGGCGGGTGAGTAAAGGTTTTCAGCCTCGTCCGGCTCTTTCTGTCGGCGTTTTCTCCGTCGATAGCCGTCTTACCACCACGTCCGCCGGTTCCGGCCGGCCAAAGTGATAGCCTTGAAAGATATCGCAACCGAGCCGCCGCAACGCTTCGGCGTGCTGTTTCGTTTCTATGCCCTCGGCGATGACACCGACCTTCAGCGCCTGGGCGATCTGGATGATTGATTTCAGCACGCGCCTTTGCTCCACCGAAATCACCACGTCCTTGACGAGGTTGCGGTCGATCTTGAGCCTGTCCGGCCGGATTTTTACGAGGCCGAGCAGGGATGCATGACCGGAGCCGAAATCGTCGATCTCTATATGGATGCCAAGTGCGCGCAGTGCCCGGATACGGTCGAGAATCTCATCCGAGGATTCGTCGAGAAAGATGGTTTCGACCAATTCGAAGGCGATGCCATGGAAATCCGCATGGCGGCGTTCCAGTTCTGAAATCAACTCGGCGTCGTGCAGGCGGGTGGCCGATACGTTGACGGCAATGCGCGGCACGCTCAGGCCTTCCGACTGCCAGCGTTCACGGTCTTCCAGCACGCGGTCCAGCACGGCTGCGTCTATGGTGTTCGCAAGGCCTGCCTCCTGCGCGATCGGCAGGAACTCGAATGGCGAGAGCAAGCCGCGGGTGGGGTGGTTCCAGCGCACGAGCGCTTCAAGTCCGATGACTGCGCCGCTGTGGGCATCGATCTGGACCTGATAATGCGGAACAACCTCTCGGCGCTCGATTGCACCGGGAAGCTCTGCGGTGAGCGTGCGTCGGGCAAGCAGTTCGTCCTTGAGAGCCGGATCGAAAAAGGCGATGCGGTTCCGTCCGAGCCTTTTGGCCTGATAGAGTGCGACATCGGATTCAGTCAGAAGATTGGCGCCCGGGCGGGCATTGAGCGTGATACCGATCCCGATCGATACGCCGGATCGCAGGATATCATTGCCGAAAGCGACGGGCTCGCTGAGCGCCTTCTGCATGCGCAGTGCCGTCTGCTCAAGGTCTTCCATCGACGCAAAATCGGTGAGTACGATGACAAATTCATCTCCGCCGGTGCGGGCTGCTATCGCATTGGCGGGGGCGGCGCCGATGATGCGGGAGGAAGCGACGCGCAGAACATGGTCACCGGCGGCATGGCCGTGGCTGTCATTGATCTGCTTGAAACGGTCGAGATCGAGATGCAGCACGGCCAGCGCGCGGTGCCGCCCGTCGGCCAGAAGCGCCCGCAGTCTCGCGTCGAAAAAATTTCGGTTGGGAAGACCGGTAAGATAATCGTGCTGGGCGGCGTGCTCGATCTCGGCATAACTATCGGCCAGCTCTCGGGCACGTTCTTCTAACTGTGTTTTCTGGGTCTGCAGGGCGTGGTGCAGCACCACATCCTCGGTCACGTCCCATTCCGCGCCGATCACCGAAGGTTCGCCGTTCTCATTGACGTAATAGTGGCCGCGCGAGCGCAAATGGCGGATCTCGCCGCCGGGCAGGACGATACGAAACTGCGAATCATAACGCCCGCGTTCTGTGACAGCTTTTTCGAAATCGGTGTTGGCGCGGGCGATGTCATCTGGATGTATGGCGTTCTGCCAGGCATCGGCGCCCACATGCCTGTTATTGCGACCGGTTCGGTAGATCCGGTGCATCTGGTCGTCCCAAAACAACTCGTCGCGCGCGAGATTGTGCTCCCATACGCCCATCTGCGAGGCGTCGAGTGCAAGTTCAAGCCGGCGGATGAGGTCGCGGTAATCGCTGTTGGAAGATTGTTGTTTCGACACTGCTATCCTCGAAATTCAGCAATATAGTAGGTGTTGCTTATTAACGTAATGTTTGCATCGCAAAAATCTTCCCAAGACTCACCTTTTTTATTTTGGGACAGCGAATCAGAATTTTGCGGAGGCAAAAAATGGTTCGCAAAACGGCTATGGCTCTGGATGGTCAAGCCGTAAGCCTGTCGTCACAGCTTGACCTCGTCGCAGATGGTAATACGCCGCCAAACCTCAGTGCTTCATGCGGCAAATGCCCGGAAAATGGGCGAAAATCCCATTTTTTCTGTTTTTGAGGATCAAAGTGGTGGCAAATTCCCGACAGGATGTCGCTCCGCGCCGCTGTCCTTAGATGAACGCGTGTTCAAATATTGGCTTTACCGTTTGGATGATGAATGCCCAATTTTTACTTGGTGTTTATCATGTTGACGCATTAGCTGCCACTAAATGATGCAATATCGACTTTTGCGATGCGTCATCTATTTTAGGGCTAGACTGCACGTTATGGCTGTGTTTACATCCGTGTTATAAGTTCGCATCGCGCTGATATTCACGCAGCGGATGTATCCACACGAAGCCTATAACGAGAAACGGTAGTGCCTGATAAAGCCGGATTTCGACACTTATCCCTTCGTGTCCCTACGCACCTGAACACGGACTTGTCGTCCGTCTTCGGGCAGAGGTCCATGCGACCCGATGCCGGTATCCGGCGGACGGGGGCCTCGGGCGAGATCATCAAGGGTCTTCCACGGTTTGCGATGGCTTTTCAGCCGATCGCCGACACGATGAGCGGCTGTGTTTTTGCACAGGAAGTGCTGGTGCGCGGGCGCGATGGCGAAGCAGGCGCTTGCGTTATCGATAAGGTGCCCCAGTCGAGGCGTGCCCTGTTCGAATCGCTTTGCCGCCAGCGCGCGCTTGAAGCGATCAAAGAGATCGGTCTCGACGACATTCGAATCAGTCTGAACGTTTCTCCGGAGTCGGTACTCGATCCCGAATTCGGGATATTGGAGACGATACGTGTGGCCCGAACACTCGGCCTGCACGAGCGCCAGCTCATTCTCGAATTTTCCGAGAAACAGAAAACCGCCGATATCCGCGCCATTCGCGAGCTGATCATTCCGTTCCGCAAGCGCGGCATGATGGTGGCGCTTGACGATTTCGGTGCCGGATACAATGGTATCCAGACACTGATCGAGCTGAAGCCGGATATGGTGAAGTTCGATATGGGGCTGATCAATCGCATCGATACTTGCGAGATGCAGCAGACGGTTATTTCCAGCCTTGCCGAAGCATGCAGCCGTCTCGACATTATCGTCGTGGCTGAGGGGGTGGAGACGCTTTCGCAGGCGCGCATGCTGCAATCCATGGGCATTGCGTTGATGCAGGGCCATCTGTTTGCCCGCCCGACCGTTGGCCAACTGCCGGTACCGGCAGCCGATGTCATGGCACGGCTGATGTGATTGTGGAGGCCGTGCAGGGCAGGCAGGGACGGCAAACGCTTTCCGGCATGCTCGCTTTGATGCGGCCCTCAGTCTTTGCGCGGTGCCGACCGCTTTCGCGACCCTATCCGGCTTTTTGCCTTTTCTTCTCCTGGACCGATGGAGAAGGCCGTGCTCGTGTGGTGACGGTTACGGGCGCGGAGCTGGGTTCTGTCTGGGAAGAGGGTGCTGCGCGGATTGTCGATCTCGCAGGTGGGAGCGGCGCATTCGGCTGGCTGCGGGTCGATTGGGTCGATGTGGTCGAGCCTGTCTCGTGGACACGGCTGAGCACGATGCTCGGCGACACCAAGCGCAACTATTTCCGGTATGGCATCGCCTTCGACCGTGAATTCAAACAGGCGCTGCTGGAGCAGGAAATCAATGCCAATGCCGTGCTTTACGCTGGCAACACGGTCACGACCGCACGTTTAAACCCCGGCAATCTGGCAGTTTACGGAAAACGGCGGTTTGGCAGAGAGATCGCGCTGCCCGTGGATGATGGCGAGATCACTCTATTTTCCACCTCTGCGCTTTTCTGCGATGGCGAGAGCGTCCACGCATTGCATGGCAATGGACTGGAAACCGGGCGGCGGATGATCGAGGTGCTGGATGCTCCGGTGGTGACGGCGATGATCGCCTCGGGCTCGGATTATCTGGCGCGTCAGGTAGGTGGCGATGGCCGGTTCGTCTATGGCCATCATCCCTGTTTCGACCGGCAGATCCTTGCCTACAACACGTTGCGCCATGCCAGCACGACCTATGCCATGGTCGAGGCTTTCGAGGTGACGCATGATCCAGCGCTGAAAGTGGCGATCGAACGGGCGCTGGTGCATCTCACGGGGCAGCTGATCCGCACGGTCACGCTTGCAGACGGGCGCGAGGCCGCTTTTCTGGTCGACACAGGCGGCGAGATCAAACTCGGCGGCAATGCCGTTGCCATTCTGGCTCTCGTCAAACATTGCGAAGTGACCGGAGAACGGCGGCATCTCGACCTGATGGAGAAACTGGCGGTCGGCATTTCCGTCATGCAGGATGCGGTGTCCGGTGGTTTTAGGCATGTGCTGAATTTTCCTGATCTGCGCGTTAAACAGGATTTTCGCACGATCTATTACGATGGCGAGGCGGCGTTCGGACTGATGCGGCTTTATGGCCTCACCCGTGATCCGCGCTGGATTGCCATCGTCGAACGTGCCTTCGGCTATTTCATCCGTGAGGAACATTGGCGTCATCACGACCATTGGCTGGGTTATTGTGTCAACGAGCTGACGCGCTATCGTCCAGACGAACAGTATTTCCGTTTCGGATTGCAGAATGTCGCCGGTTATCTGGATTTCGTCACAGACCGCATAACGACATTTCCGACACTGCTGGAGATGATGATGGCGGCGCGCGACATGTTGTTGCGCATGCAGGCGATGCCCGACCTGCATCATCTGTTTTCCACGATCGACCTTGAGAAATTCGAGAGGGCGCTGGAGGCGCGGGCACGTCATCTGCTCAACGGCTTCTTCTGGCCGGAAATGGCGATGTTTTTTGCCAATCCGGCCCGGATTGCCGGTTCTTTCTTCATCCGCCATCAAGCGTTTCGGGTGCGAATCGATGATGTCGAACATTATCTTTCCGGTTATGTCGCTTATCTGCGGCACCTGGCAGGTGCAGCGGGATTTCATGCGCTGGTGGAGCGGCATGCGCGAAACCTCCCGGTGGCAAAGTCTTTTGCGTGGACGGCGGAAACGGTTGCCGAGGCAACCGGTGGCCGATGGCGGCAGATGCCGCCGCCGGGTTGGCAGGCAAATGGTCTATGCACCTATTCGCCCGCCATGCGTCCCGATTACATGGCCGTTCTGCGTTGCGAGGGCGATGTGAATGGCATGACGCCAACCGCCTTTGCACGCATGTCGCACCGTCCGGCAGCGATCATTACCAGCCGCTCATGGCAAACGTTCGATATGGAAAACGCAGTCGGCGTGCCTGTTCTCGATGTCACGGATACTGGAGAGGCGGTTCTGGCGCTCGGCGCCTATGCGCGCGACCATATGACGGCCAAGGTTTTGGCGGTGACCGGCAGCGCCGGCAAGACCACGAGCGTCGCCATGCTTTCGCAGGCGCTCGCTGCCTATGGTAAAACCGGCGTGACGGATCACAATGCCAACCTGCCGTATGGCGTTGCCTGGAACCTTGCTTCGATGCCGCCGCAGGCGGCGCATGTGGTTCTCGAACTTGCGATAGGAAAGATGGGCAGGAGTTCGCGGCTGGCGCGCCCGCATGTCGCCATGGTGACGAATATTCAGCCGGCGCATCTGAAGGGCGGCGAAACGCTTGCCGATATCGCGCGCACCAAGGCAGCGATCTTTTCCGGCATGGAGGAGGGCGGTATTGCCGTCATCAACCGCGATATGCACGAATGGCAGACGGTTTATGCCGCAGCCAGAGCGCGGGGCTTGCAGATCGTTCATTACGGAAGCTCCGAAGATTGTGAGGTGCAGATGCTGCATTATGCACCTGAAGAGCGCCGCGTGACGGCCCGTATCGGTGGTCTGCGGCTGGGGTTTTCATTGGCTGCCGCCGGGCGGCACATGGCGGAGAATGCACTCGGCGTCATCGCTGCGGTTATGGCGCTGGGATACGCGCCGGAGGCCGCGATCAAGCAGCTTCGCGCATTCCAGCCCTTGCCGGGGCGGGGCCGGGATTTTGGGCTGTCGCTGGACGGGCGGCGGATCGACGTGATCGATGATGCTTACAATGCCAATCCCGGCTCGATGCGGGCAGGGCTGGAGCGGCTTTGCTGCGGTGATACCACCGGGCGGCGCATTGCTGTGCTGTCGGAAATGAACGAGCTGGGGACGGATGCCGAAGCCTATCACACCGGCCTTGCGTCGGTTCTTGGCTCCGTTGACCGTGTCTATCTCGCGGGTTCTCTTTATGATGGATTGTGGACGTCGCTGGATATGGCAAAACGCGGTGCGCAGGTGGCAGCGGTGGAGGCTCTGAAACCCGTTCTCATGCGGGAGTTGCGGGATGGCGATCTGGTTTTCTTCAAGGGTTCGCACAGCACAGGTATGCACAGGCTGGTGGATTGGCTGCGGCGTATGGGATCACCGCTCGCGTAGCGCTTCCCTTGCCTTGTTGAACGGTTTCACCAGATAATCGAACACGGTTTTTGCACCGGTATGGATATCGACCGTGGCGACCATGCCGGGCACGATCGGGAAACGTTTGCCGGTTGCATTCATCAGCGCATCGGCATCGGTCTGGATGAAAACGCGATAATAATAAACGTCGGGTTCGGCCTCGTCGCGCATAGTATCCGGCGAGATGGTCGTGACCTTGCCCTTGAGGTCGCCATAAACGGCATAGTCGTAGGCGGTGATCTTGACGCTGGCATCCTGTCCGGGATGGATGAAGGCAATGTCACGCGGCGATATGCGAGCTTCCACCATCAGCTTGTCGTCGAGCGGTACGATCGTCATCAGCTTGCCATTGGGCGGAATGACACCGCCTATGGTGGAGACCTCGATATCCTTGACGATGCCGCGCACGGGAGAGCGCAGGGTGAGGCGGGTGAGTGCATCACGGCGGCCACGGATGACGGAGGACAGGGCATCCACTTCGGCGCTGGATTTGGCCAGTTCCTCGCGCGCCTGCACGATATATTGCGCCTGCGCGTCGACCTTCTTCAACTCCAGTTCGACCACCTGCCGTTTCAGCCGCAGCACCTCGACATTGCTGGCGGCTCCCATGGCGATCAGGCCGGTGTTGATGGAAAGTTCGTCCTTCAGGAGGACCAGCGATTCCGCGATCCATTTCAGCGTCTGCTCAAGGCTTTGGCGGCGGGCGTTATAAAGCTCCGTCTCGGCGCGGACCAGTTCGGGGAAAACATTCAGCTCTGCCGGAAAGGTCAGGCCCGTCTGGTTGACTTCGGCGCGCAGGCGGGCGCTGCTGGCAAGGGCCGCACGATATTTGGCGGCACTTTCGCCGACTTCCGATTCCGTGACTGTCGGGTCCAGCCGGGCCAGAACCTGACCGGGCCAGACGACGGTATCCTGGCGCACATTGAGATCGGCAAGGATGCCGCCTTCGAGTGACTGGATCACCTGTTCGCGGCTGGTCGGCACGATGCGGCCGGTACCGCTCGACACCTCGTCGAGGACTGCAAACCAGGCCCAGACACAGGCAGCCATGATGAACAGAAAAGCGAGCACGATGATCCGTGTGGAGCGAACGAGCCGTGCATCGTCTGCTTCCCCGTAGATCCAGGAGCGATGTTCTTCACCGAAATGCCGGTGGAGAGTTACCCCTTCTCGTTTCTCATGTTTCATGCGCTTGCTTTCAGGCGTTTCTAGCTCGGTGTCCTCGGTTTTTCGGTCTGGTCGGGTTGCTTGTCGGCCCTTGGCGGTGGGCCTTGCATTTGCATTGTTGGCGAAGCCTTTGCTGCGGCCGGTTTCTGCGCTGGCGTGCCGGACAGGCGGCGCAGCGCGTTTTCCTTGGTATCGTCGAGCACGATCATGCCGTTTTCGACGACGATGACGCGTTCCACAAGATCGAGAACACGCATGCGGTGAGTGGCGATGACAACGGTGCGCCCGATGCTCCATGCCCCGAACTGGCGGATGAAATTGCGTTCGGTGGCTTCATCCATGGCCGCCGTCGGCTCATCGAGCAGAATGACATTGGGCTGGCGGATGATGAGCCGGGCGAGTAGCAGCGCCTGACGCTGACCGCCTGACAGGCCAAGACCGCCTTCCAGAAGAACATGTTCCAGCCCCTTGGGCAGCTTGCGAATGAACTCGTCTGCACCGACCATGCTGATCGCGCCGATGATTTCCTGCGCGGACGCATGCGGTGCGCCGAGCGTGATGTTTTCGCGGATGGTGCCGTAAAACAGTCGGGCATTCTGGGTGAGAAGCCCGACATCGCGTCTGATATCGGCGGGATCGATCTGCGGCAGCGATACGCTTTCAAGCAGGATTTCACCGTCCGACGCCTCCAGCAGGCCGGAAAGGCCTTGCAGCAGGGTTGATTTTCCAGCGCCGTTCTTGCCCAGCACGGCGATATGTTCTCCCGGCTTGATGGAGAGATCACGCACAGAAAGAGCGGGAGCGCCGCCGCCGGGGCCGTAACGGAAGAGTGCCGATTTCAGGTGGTAAGCGCCCATGATCCGGGAAAGATGGACACGGCTTTCTTCTTCGGGATGGTCTACCGGCAGACGCATCAGCTCGTTAAGGCTGCGGATCGCCACTCTGGCATGTTGCAGGCGGGTGAGGATCTGGCTGATCTGCGCCATGGGGGCGATCATGCGGGAACCGAGCATGGACGCGCCGACCAGTGCGCCCGTTGTCATGTCGCCGGCGATCACCATCGGCGCGCCGACAAAGACGGTGACGGCATAAACACCGGTCTGGACGCTGCTGGTCCAGGTGTTGAGGGTATTGGCGATCGAGCGGGAGCGAATCTGCGCCTCGCCAGTGACGAGGTTGAAGTGGTTCCATTGCTGCTGGAACCGTTCTTCGGCCTGCAATGTCTTGATATCCTCGATGCCTTGTACAGCCTCGATCAGCATGGCGTTGCGCAGTGAGGATTCCCGCATGGCTTCGCTGGCATGGATGCGGATTTTGCGCTGAGCCAGAATGCCGGGGATGAGCATGGCGAAGATCGCCGCGATCGGCACCAGCACGATGATGCCGCCGATATACCAGAACAGAAGAAGGAAGAGCAGGACGAAGGGCAGGTCCGCCATGGCCGAGACCGTGGTCGATGTCAGCAGTTCGCGTACCTGTTCGAGGTCACGCAATTGCGCGATGAATGTGCCAGTGGATGGTGGGCGAGCGCTGTTTTTTACCCGCAGGGCATGACCGAAAACGCTGTCGGACATGCGCAGGTCGGCGCGTTTCCCCAGCAGATCCACCACCCCCATGCGCAGGCGGCGCATCAGGAAATCGAAGCCGATAGCGAGCAGAACGCCGCTGAAAAGCACATACAGTGTCGGGTAGGATTGCGCGGGCACAACCCGGTCATAGACCTGCATGGAAAACAGGATGCCGGCCATGCCGAGCACGTTGGCGACAAAGGACGCCAGCATGACATGGCCGTAGGGCCTCAGATCCCGCAGCACGATGCGGCGGATCCAGTTTTTCTGATAGGGTCGGATATAGTCATCGATACGCTGATCGGGCACCGTGCGGGCAGGGCGCGGGATCAGCAGTTTTTCGACCTTGCCATCGAGCGCTTCGAGAGGGACCGGCGTTTCCAGCCCGCGATCACCACTGAAGGCGAGGCTGGCAGATTCCTTGCCGAGCGCCGTCAGCACGCCGACGCGGCCATCCGTCAGCCGCACGACGACCGGAAGGTTCCAGCTGGACAGCTGCGTTGCCGCAGCATCCGCGAACTTGACCTGCAGCCCGATCTGCCGGGCAATGCTGCGGATCATTTCCGGCTCGTCGCTGAGTTCATCCCATTCAGCGGCGTGGCGTACCTTCTCGACCGAGACCGGCAGCCGGTAATGTTGGGCGACATGCTGCAGCGCTTCGAGCCATGGCTCGAAATGCAGGCTGCCCAGCGACTTCAGTACATCGGTTTCGCGCTCAACGGAGGTGTTTTGACCGTCGTCCGATGTTCGCGGGGATGCTTGTTCTTTCGTCACAGGCGCACTCCGCGAACCGTGGTGCCGTTGAGCCGGAACGCCTGCCGCGCCATACCGGAATTGAACAAGCAGTCGGCATCGAGCTTTCGCAGATCATGTTCGGTGCCGACGGCATCGAAACGGGCGGCATGCAGTTCCTGTTCGGCATTGAGGAGATCGAGCAGGGTGCGGGTGCCGAGTTGTACATATTGTTCGCGGTAAAGGTCGCGTGTCTCGATCATCATGCCGTTGCGCGAAGCAAGCGATGCGAGAAGCTGTTTCAGACCGGAGACCTGACCACGTGCCTCGTTGAGGCTGCGGCCGGCTTCGAAACGGGCAGCCTGAGCCGATGCTTCGGCGGCTTTCAGGGCGAAATCGGCGGCATCTCGGCGGGCGGCGCTGGCACCGCCTTCATAAAGGTTGCCAACGAGATTGAGGCCGATGGTGAAATCGGGATTGTCTACCCGCGAATAGCTGCTGGAGCCTGCGACATCATAACTGCCGTCAGCCTGAAGCTGCAGGGTGGGAAAGATTTCCGATTTGCTGAGTGCGAGCCTTGCCGCCGCCTCGCGCTTGCCGGCTTCAGCCTGAAGCAGGCCGGGCACCTGCTGCCAATCCGGCTCCAGTACATCGCAGGCCTTGGCAAGCGTGGGAGAACGGCTCGTCGAGAGTTGCACGCGGCCGTTAACGCCCGCGAGCGCCGACAACGTGCTTTCCCAACGGCTGAGGCTGGCCGACACTTCCATGATCTGCGACTGGGCCGCCTGCACACGGGCTTCGGCCTGAATCTTGTCGGATTTGGTGCTGGCGCCGCTATCTGTGCGATGGGTCACGAGTTTGGCGATCTCGCCGACCCCGGCAAGCTGCCGTTTCGCCACGATCATCATGGCGCGGTAACGCTGAACCTCGATGACGGCATAGGTGGTGTCACGCACGATGTTATCGATGGCGGCCAGCATTTCGGCGCGGCTGAGTTCTTCTCCTGCCTTTTCAGCCTCGACGGAATTGGAGACTTTTCCAAAGTCATAGACCATCTGCGACACCTGCAAGGTGGCGCGGGGCCGAAAGCTGCGATCGGAACCGTTGCCATAACCGGTATTGAGGCCACCCTGGATTTTCGGGTAATAACCGGCGCGGGCAACCTCGATTTCCTGGCCGCTCTGATAAACACGACCGGCGGATGCGGTGATGGACGGATGCCAGGAAAGTGCGCGCAAGACAGCTTCTTCCAGCGAGCCTTTCGGGGCCGGCAGCGGTGATGCGGCGGCGGCAACCTGCCCTCCGGCGGTGCCAGGAGCAGTAACCTTTGCCGGCAAGGATGGAAGGGACCCGCGCTGGACGGATCCTGCCCCAGGTTTTTGCCCCGTTGCCGCATCCTGAGACGTGGTTGGGGTTGTGCACGAATTCAAAGTCCAACATCCAAGCAATACAAGAGCAGTCGGCCTTCCCCACAGCCGTCTGAGCATTCACCCTCCATCGCACGCGTGATGCGCGGATCACTGCGGCCGGCGAAGGGATGCGCCGGCCGTTTTTACGCATTGCCGGGGTTGCCCCCGCATTCTCGAAGCATCAGACGAGAGAATGATGCTGCTGCAATTCGTCCTCACGGATCAGTGGCGATGCGGGCAGGTAGCTGAGCGGATCTTCCACCTCCACATTTGCCATCAACGTGATCGTTTCCGGCGCCGGCTGTGTATCGGTGTCCGGCTGCGTAACGTCTTCGCTGCCGAGCATGATCGAGGCATTCAGATCGTCGCTGCTATCCAGCACATCCTCCATTGTGACAGACAGATTCGCGTCTTCAGTATCGCTAATATTCGAAGCTTGTGCGAGGCCGTCGCCGCTACTGAGCGTTGCATTCAGGTCGATGTTATCCGTATCCGCGTCGGCAACGAGGCTGAAACCGATGGTTTCATGCAGGTTGTCGGTGGTGGCAGCGGTTGGGTCGTCGGCATTCGGATCAGTGCCGTCATTGGCAGTGTGTTCGACAAGGCGGGCGCTTTGCGCGTCATCGTCCAACGCCGCGACCATGGCGTCGTCATAAGAGCCCGCTTCGTCATAGGCGAGGCTTGGGGCGGCCATCGCCATTATGCGCGAAGCGCTTGCGGCATCATCAATGGAAATGACGAGTTCTGCCGTTGCCGTTTGACCGCTGGGATGCCGCAGTTGGTACATGAAGGTATCCGAGAGGCCGATATTATCGATATTGGCGTCCGGTACGTAGGTATAATTGCCGTTGGCGAAGATCGTCAGCCTGCCGTAGAGGCCCTGGAGTTGGATGCCGTCATGATCCGGCACCAGATAACTGCCGCCGCTGAGAACGCGCAGTGTCGTCAGATCGGAGCCGAGGATGTCCGCAGTGCCGCCACTGTCGCTACCATCCAGCACGTTTCCTGTGGCCGGAGCGAAGGAACCCACCTCAAATTCATCGAGATAAACAGTCTCGATGGTAAGGCTGCCTGTCACGGTGGTCAGCAGGGCGAGGCCGGTATTACTAGTGGTGATGCGGTATACGCCTGCATCAAGACCGGTAATATTGGCTTGGACACCACCGCCGAGAATCGCAAGTAGATCAACGAGGCTGCTTGTGCCGTTGGTGTCGATGGTCACCCAATTTGTGCCTATCCGTTCCTCCAGCGTGAAGCTGAGCGTATTGAGCAGAGTTACGCCACCGGCGGTCAATGTCAGCGATAGATTGGCAATCGTGTCGGGTGCGACGGTAAAGATATGTTCATCAGACGGGATTGGAATGAGAGGTGGAAGTCCAGCGACGACCGTGTACGAAATCGCGGTGAAAGGCGGTGCTGTTTCGGAGCGGTTTTCCAGGGTGAGGGTTGCTATCCCAACGTCATCGGTTGCGGCTAACGGCAATGAAGCAGGAGCCGAAAGATCGGTTTCGTCGAAGATGGCCGTAACTTGGCCGCTATCGAGGCGAATGTAGAGATTGGCGGTTGCTGTGTCGCCGTTCGGGTGAACCAGCTGATATTCGAACACATCGACCTTGCCGATGGAGACACCGCTCGAGTCGGCGTTGTAGGTGAAGCTGCCATCGGGATTGATTGTCAGAGTACCGTAGCTTCCAACGACGGTCATGCCCGCCGTCACCTGCTGGAAGCCACCCGACGGTGCTTCAATATAAAGCTGGGCATTGCCGCCCGGCCCAAGCTCATCGACATTGCCGTCGGGACTGGTACCCGTCAGGACATTGCCAGTGACCGTGCCGGACACATCGAAATTGACCAGACTTTGTTCATTGATGCTACCGGAGAGTATGGTTGTGGGTGCCACGGCGAGACCGCTGCCGCCACCATAGATCAGCCGGTACTGTCCTTCCTGCAGTTCTCCGATATTGATCTGTGCCGGCTGTCCAGCAAGGCTCAGCAATTGCAAAAGGCCGCCTGAAGAATTCGTTGCAAGCGAGACCCACTGACCGTTTTCAAGTACCTGAAGCTCCGCTGTCGCGGTCTGCAGAAGCCCGAGCGTACTGGACACTGTGATGTTGAAACTGGCCTCGGCTGTGGTTTGTGATGCTACAGTGAAGTCGAAGGTCTGCTGGAATGACCCAAGAGTAAGGAGCGCTGTCGAGTTGGCAGAAACGGCCTGGGTGGTTTCCACGCCGCGAATGGTCACGTTTGCCGTGACCAGATCATCATAGGCTGTCACATCTGCATCGGCATCGGCATCTGCATCGGCATCTGCATCGGCATCGGCATCGGCGTCTGCATCCGCATCTGCATCTGCGTCAGCATCAGCATCAGCATCGGCATCTGCATCTGCGTCTGCATCGGCATCCGCATCCGCATCTGCATCTGCATCTGCATCTGCGTCTGCATCGGCATCCGCGTCAGCATCGGCGTCCGCATCTGCATCTGCGTCAGCATCGGCATCGGCATCCGCGTCAGCATCTGCGTCTGCATCGGCGTCCGCATCTGCGTCAGCATCTGCATCAGCATCTGCGTCTGCGTCTGCGTCTGCATCGGCATCCGCATCGGCATCGGCATCCGCATCTGCGTCTGCATCGGCGTCCGCATCCGCATCTGCGTCTGCGTCGGCGTCCGCATCTGCATCGGCATCGGCATCCGCGTCAGCATCCGCATCTGCGTCTGCATCTGCATCGGCATCGGCGTCTGCGTCTGCGTCTGCGTCTGCGTCTGCGTCTGCGTCTGCGTCGGTGTCCGCGTCCGCATCCGCATCGGCATCCGCATCAGCATCCGCATCCGCATCAGCATCCGCATCTGCGTCTGCATCGGCATCGGCATCCGCGTCAGCATCCGCATCTGCGTCTGCGTCTGCATCGGCATCGGCGTCTGCGTCAGCATCCGCATCCGCGTCTGCATCCGCATCGGCATCGGCATCTGCATCCGCATCGGCATCCGCATCCCCGTCACCGTCATCGCCGCTCATGCCCATGGCGATGCTGCCGGCGCCGAGGGCGCCGACGAGGCCCAGACCCAGCAGGGACGAACCGCCGCCTTCCATCGCACCGGCGCCGACCAGCTGGTCGACCGAGCCTATTTCGGTGAACTGGAATTCACCGAGTGCCTCGTTATATTCGCCACGGAAAAGATTGCCGTTTTCGTCCTCAAGGACGAGTTCGTTATCGGTTTGTCCAGCTTCCCCGAAAAAGTTCTGGATGCGGATCGTCTCGCCCGAACGTATCCGCACGAGGAGGTCGCGTCCGGCGCTTTGGTAACTTGCGACATCCTGCGGCGCATAGGGCAGCTGCACCACGGTCGGCGACTGCAGACTTATGGTTCCGGATTGTACCGATGTGACCGAACCGCTGGCCTTGTCCGTCAATGTCGCTGCCACAGTCGTTTCCTCCGTATGCGTACCGCAGATTGGCGTCAGCCAACCACGGTCGCCGGGGCTTCGTCTTTTCCGTTGTCGGGGCGATTTAGGCTAAAACCGGAGAGCCTGTTGACGTTGCCGTGAGGCAGGCCTTTCGGCGGAACGTTCTATCCCTGGATGGAACTGTTGAGGGCGCGCCGTTCCTTGCGATAGGCGG
>Ga0075364_10000292_pt1 | contig 24259 bp, 18 predicted proteins | sample EndMetdeltDD1764_FD_71517 | JGI IMG/M metagenome (GOLD analysis project Ga0075364, IMG submission 71517) | Populus endosphere microbial communities from Tennessee, USA - Endosphere MetaG P. deltoides DD176-4 | ecosystem: Host-associated > Plants > Roots > Endosphere | place: USA: Tennessee... | reverse complement strand
CAGCTCGGTCGCGTCGATCGGCTCGGCCTTGCCGCCCTGCAGGGTCAGCGTGTAGCGGCCATCGGCGTCCACGGTCACCACGACCGGATCGCGCTTGTTCTCGACCGCGCGCGCGGTCGACTCGGGCAGGTCCACGTCCACGCTCAGGCTCAGCAGCGGCGCGGTGACCATGAAGATGATCAGCAGCACCAGCATCACGTCGATGTACGGCACGACGTTGATTTCGGACTTGAGCTTGCGGCGCTTGTGGCGCATCAGGGTCATGCTCATCGGCGGCTCCTGTCGGCTCGCACCCGGTTCACTCGTCGACGCCGGTCTGGCGCTGCAGGATCGAGCTGAACTCGTCGGCGAAGCTTTCGTAACGCTGCGACAGGCGCTCGACGCGGCTGGTGAACCGGTTGTAGGCCCACACGGCCGGGATCGCGACGAACAGGCCGATCGCGGTAGCGAACAGCGCCTCGGAGATGCCCGGGGCGACGGCGGCGATGCCGACCTGCTGGCCCTGGTTCACCATGTCGTGCATGGTCACCATGATGCCGAACACGGTGCCGACCAGGCCGACGTACGGCGCGGTCGAACCGATGTTGGCCAGCAGCTCCAGGTTGCGCTCGAGCAGGCCGACCTCACGGGTGTAGGCCACGCGCATCGCGCGCTGCGCACCCTCGAGCTGGGCGCGACCATCCAGGCGGCGCTTCTCGCGCAGGCGGGTGTACTCGCGGAAGCCGCCCTCGAAGATCGCCTCCAGCCCGTCGACGGCACGGTTGCGGTCGCTGGCGGACGCGTACAGCTTGCCCAGGTCGGCACCGGACCAGAACCGGTTCTCGAAGTCGTCCGCCGCCTGGTCGGCGCGCTTGAAGCTGCCGGCCTTGCGGAAAATGATCACCCAGCTGATCAGCGAGCCGGCGAGCAGCAGCAGCACGATCAGCTTGACCGGCAGGCTGGCGCGCAGCATCAGGTCCAGATAGTTGATGCCGCCGTGGGCCGCGGTCGCGGCGGCACCGGCGGCCGTGGCTGCGGCCTCCTCCGGCAGTGCCTGCACCACGGTGGCCACCAGGGCCAGGATCGATCCGGTCATCCGTTGTTCCTCTTGTCGTGTTCCGTGCCCGCGCTGGAAACCAGCGCCTTCAATTCGGTGTACAGCCCTTCCTCGATCGCCCCCGGACGGAAATCGACCGCACGCAGTGCAGCGATCTTGACCTCGGCGGTCAGCAGCAGTTCCCCGCCGCGCACGATGCGCTGGTCGAAGACGATGCTGGCCCGGCCGACCCGGCGGACCTCGACCGTGGCGTCCAGCAGGTTGTCCAGGCGCGCCGGCTTCAGGAAGTCCATCCGCATGGAATGGACCGCGAACACCAGCCCGTGCGCATCCCGCATGGCCTGCTGCCCATACCCGAGCCCGCGCATCCAGTCGCTGCGCGCCCGTTCCAGGAACGCCACGTAGCGCGCGTGGTAGACCACGCCACCCGCGTCGGTATCTTCCCAGTAGACGCGTATCGGAATGCTGAACATCGGCTGGCCGCGGCAATGAGGGGCCGCAAGCATGCAGGCTTGCGCGGCGCTCGACCAGCCCCCGCCACCAACGGCGCGGCCACCCTAGCCGATACCGGATGACCGGGCTGTCGACGGCCCGCAGGGAGTGGCAGGACCACCCGGGGCGATCTTCGAAAGCGATCCGATCGAAGTGACAACCCCGGCTGCGAGGGCGGCCTGGCGGAACGAGACACGCCCGACGCCGACCGCCGACACCCGCACGGCCGGCAACCTGCCTTCGATGCGGCGGCAGGTCCCCGCCCTGCCTCGCCGCTATCCGGCAGCAGTCAGCTCCCGGAGATCGCCGTGGCGGTGTCGGGAGGCGCCTTCCCTCGCTGATACGGCAGGCCATCGCGGATGGCCGGAGGCTGCAGATCGGCCCGCCCCGGCTTCCGAAGCCGGTAGCCGCAACAGTCGTTGGCGAGACCCGCATCTCCTGTCTTCTGGAAGTGCCGGAGGAATGGCCGTCATGCCTCGCGGCGTCCGAGCGGTACGGATGGTGATGGGCGCAAGCCGCCCACAGGTCGCCGGATGCAGCCTGCAGGCCATGTTGCGACGGGTGTGTCCCCCGGCGATTCCGCCCCGAAAGGAAAAATGGGAACCCCTGCATCGTGGCCCGAGCTTGTTGCGGGCGCGCGGCTTTCGCGTGCGAGCGATCGCGCTACAGCCAGATGCAGTCCCAGAATGGATAGTCGCCGAGGCGATCGCTCAGACCCGCCCGCAGGGGATTGGCGACGATCGCGCGCGCCACGTCGCGGACATTCTCCTCCGCACCCAGCGCGCGATCGCGGAATGCAGGCTCCCAGAGTGCGCCGGCACGCGACAGGACCCGGTTGACCTGGGCTGCGCTGGCCGACTTCATCCGCGAAGCCGCCTTCTCGACCGGCATCTGCCGGCCTGCACGCAGCAGCCAGTGGCAATGATCCGGCATCAAGACCCAGGCCAGCAGCTCCGCGTCACCCAGCAGCGCCGGCTCCCGGAACGCCCGCACCGCCACGCAGCCCACGTGGAAGTCAGAGAACCAGGCAGCCTGGCCGAGGGTTCCCACGATCAGATGATGGACCTCGCCAGGCACGACACGACGGGCGCCGCGGCGTCGGGAAAGGCTGTCGAATCGCTGCGAGGTATGCATGTCCATGCCTGCATGCTGTCAACATCGCGCATGCCGGCGTCAGCGGAACATGCCGCGCAGGCGGTTCGGACATCGTGGCCGATCGCGTCAGAACGCCCTGAGCTCCTGTCGGAACAGCACGCGTCTCCGCGGCTCGATGTCATCGACCAGCTGCAGCACCCCGCTTCGTCAGCGAACCGACGCCCGTGAGGATCCGCTTGCCCGCGATGCACGGCTCAGCTGCGGCCAGCGCGGCGGGAGGGATGCCCGTGCATGTACGTCGCAGGCGACGCCTGGGTCGCGTGCAGGCACGTCCTTCTCGCATCAGCCCTTCAGCGTTTTCAGGATCGGGCGTACCGGTGACCGGCCATCGCAAACAGACCGAACGCCGTGACGGCAGCGACACCGTCCCGCCCGTCATGGACTGCTGCGGGGTGGTCGCCTGCAAGCGCCTTCGCATGACAGGCGCCACGCCCCCCGACAAACGCGGGTTTCCCGCCGAAGACACGGCTACGGAGACCACGCAGCGAGAGCGATGGAACACCATGCGAGCCCCGCACCGGCCCTTGCGCGTCGATCGGGCAGAAGCGCGCCCGGACGGGCCACCCCGGTCAGCCACCGGACTGCCGACGCGGGGCCGGCTTAGATGCTGCCGCACGTGCAGGAGCGGCGGCCTCAGCCTGCAGTGCACATGCATTGGCCCTACGTCGCGCGACGGCGACCGATCAATCCTTGGTGACGCGGTTGATCTCGGCCAAGCTGGTGATGCCGTTGCGGGCCTTCATCAGCGCCGACTGGCGCAGGTCCCGGATGCCGGCCTTCTGGGCGACTTCCGCGATCTGGATCGCGTTGCCGCCTTCCAGCACGATGCTCTGGATCTGCTCGCTCATCGGCATCACCTGGTAGATGCCGGTACGGCCCTTGTAGCCTTCGGTGCATTCGTCGCAGCCCACCGCCTCGTAGAGGGTGAAGCCGGCCTTGATCTCGGCCGCGGTGAAGCCCTCGGCCAGCAACGCGTTCTCGGGCAGTTCGGTCGGGCGCTTGCACTTGCCGCACAGGCGGCGCGCGAGGCGCTGCGCGATCACCAGGGTGACCGAGCTGGTGATGTTGTACGGGGCGATGCCCATGTTCATCAGGCGCGCGATGGTCTGCGGCGCGTCGTTGGTATGCAGGGTCGACAGCACCATGTGGCCGGTCTGCGCGGCCTTGACCGCGATCTCGGCGGTTTCCAGGTCGCGGATTTCGCCGACCATGATGATGTCCGGATCCTGGCGCAGGAAGCTGCGCAGTGCGGCCGCGAAGGTCATGCCGCGCTTGGTGTTCTGCTGGACCTGGTTGACGCCCGGCAGGCGGATTTCGACCGGATCCTCGACCGTGGAGATGTTGCGCTGGTCGTCGTTGAGGATGCCCAGTGCGGTGTACAGCGACACCGTCTTGCCCGAACCGGTCGGGCCGGTAACCAGGACCATGCCGTAGGGCTTCTGGATCGCGTCCAGGAACAGCGTCTGCTGGTCGGGCTCATAGCCGAGCTTGTCGATGCCCAGCTTGGCCGCACTGCCGTCGAGGATACGCAGCACCACCTTCTCGCCGAACAGGGTCGGCAGCGTGCTGACGCGGAAGTCGATCTGCTTGGTCTTGGACAGGTTGAGCTTGATGCGGCCGTCCTGCGGCACGCGCTTCTCGGCGATGTCCAGCTGCGCCATGACCTTCAGGCGTGCGGCGATGCGCGGGCTGAGCTTGACCGGCGCGCGTGCCACCGTCTTGAGGATGCCGTCGATGCGCAGGCGCACCCGGTAGTCGGTCTCGTAGGGCTCGAAGTGGATGTCCGAGGCGCCGCGGCGGATCGCGTCGACCAGCACCTTGTTGACGAACTTGACCACCGGGGTGTCGTCGCCCTTGGCGTCGATGCCCGACTCGCTGCCGCCTTCCTCGTCGCCGGCGGCGATCTCGAGGTCGCCCATGCCGTCTTCGTCGTCGTCGCCCAGCGCGTTGCCGAGCTGGCCGCCGACGTTCTGCCACTGCTCCAGGGTGCGGCGGATCTGGTCCTCGTCGACCAGGATCGGCTCGACCACCAGGTTGGTGTGGAACTGGATCTCGGCCAGCGCCGCGGTCTGGGTCGGGTTGCTGGTGCCGACAAACAGCTTGCTGCCGCGCTTGAACAGCGGCAGCACCTGGTGCTTCTGCAGCAGTTCCTCGCTGACCAGCTTCATCGCGTTGTGGCTGGCATCGAAGGCGCTGGCATCGAGCACCGGCATGCCGAACTCGATCGCATTGGCCGCGGTCAGCTGCGCGGCGCCGACCAGCTTCTTCTCGGCGATCCACTGGGCCAGCGGCACCTTGGCCTCGGTCGCCTGGGCCATCGCGGCGCGGGCGGCCGCCTCGTCCAGCGCACCATCCATGACCAGCCTCCGGGCGATACCGGTGATGCCGATCAGGTTTGCGGAAACGACAGCGTTCATGGTGGCCCCTGGACAGTCCGGTGCAAACGATAACGCAAAGCGCCGCGGGAAGCGGCATGCCGCCGCATGCGCCGTGCTCCGCCGACGTGCTGCACCAGCCCCTGCGCATCGCCGGTTCGCGCAGCATCGGAGACGGCACCACCCAGCCGCCGCGTGATCGCCACGCATGCGCCCGCCCGTGCGTTACGACAGGGGCGTGCGCTCCGGCCCGACCCGCGGCAGCCGCACCACGAAGCGCGTCCCGCGCCTGCCTCCGGTGTCCGAGGTGCGGCTGCGGACCTCGATGGTGCCTCCCAGCACCTCGGTCACGATCTGGTGGACGATGTGCAGCCCCAGCCCGGTGCCGCCACGGTTGCGGCGGGTCGTGAAGAACGGCTCGAAGATCCGCGGCAGATCCTCGGCCGGGATCCCACGCCCGTCGTCGTCGACCTCGATGCGGACATGGTCGCTGCCATCGGCGGCCGCGCGGATCCGGATCCGTCCCGGTCCACCCTGCGGCCAGGCATGCGCCAGCGCGTTGGACAACAGGTTGGACACCACCTGTTCCAGCGGCCCGGGATAGCTGTCCATCAACAGGCCGCTCTCAAGGTCCAGCACCAGCGCGATGTCGTCCTCGAGCTCGCCGCGCCGCAGGCGCGGATCGGCATCCAGCACGATCTCGGCCAGATCGAACGGGCGATGCTCGAGCGACGCGCGGTCCACCGCGACCTGCTTGAAGCGGCGGACCAGCGCCGCCGCCCGCCGCACTTCGTTCTCGGCCTGGGCGATGGCCGGCGCGGCATTGGCCAGGAAGCGTTCCAGATCCGAGCGGCGCAACCCGGCCACCAGCTGCTTCTCCAGCTCCTCCACCCCGTGCCGCGCGGCGCTGAGCGCCAGATGCGCGCTGCCCAGCGGGGTGTTCATCTCATGCGCCACGCCGGCCACCATCAGGCCGAGCGATGACAGGCGCTCGGCCCGCGCCAGCCCTTCCTGCACCGTCTGCAGCCGCCGGTTGGCGGTTCCCAGCGCGTGGTTGGTCTCGCGCAGGCGCCGGATGAAGGCGGCCTCGCGGGCCATGCCGCGCGCCAGCCGCGACACCACCAGCGCCGCGATCACGATCACGCCCACCGTGAGCACCAGCAGGATCACCTTCCAGCGCAGGCCGGACGGGGCGTCGTAGCGGACCAGCAGGCGCAGCTTGCCCAGCGTGGGGTCGGCATGGTCGAGCAGGTCGCCCTCGGCATCGCCCCATGCCGCTTCCAGGGTGGAGAAGGTCCAGTCCTGCCAGCGTCCGACCGGGCTGCGCTGCATCGCCTGCCACAGCTGCGGGTCCATGTCGGCGACGTTGCGTTCGGGCCGCCCCAGCTGCCAGCCCCAGGCATCTTCCGGACGCGGGCCCATCAGCCAGTAGCCGCCCGGATGCACCAGATAGACGGTGAAGCCGCCCTGCTGCGCCTGTTCGCGCAGCCGCTGCAGCAGCACCTCGCCGTGGATGTTGACCACCACCAGGCCGCGGCTGCCGTCGGCGCGCACGAACGGCGAGGACGCACGCAACGTGGGACGCGGCGGATACTCGATCCGCTCCGATTCCACGTTCAGATCGAGCGGCGACAGATGCACTTGGCCCGGCTCGAGCATCAGCCCCTCATGGAAGAACGGGCGCGCGCTCTTGTCCTGCAGAGCGTTCTCCGGGGTGCGGAGCACGGCCCCGTCCTGCTGGTCGATTCGCAGCCGTTCCCAGCCGGCGGCGTCGATCCAGCGCACCTTGTGATAATTGCGCCCTGCCTGCAGGAAGCTCACGTAGGTATCGACCAACGGCGCGTCCGGGCCGGCGCCGGCCTCGGCCAGCCGCGGGGTCAGGTCGGCCAGGAACCGGGCGTCATCGCGCAACCGGTTCATCCAGCGCAGCAGGGTCTGCGAGGTGTAGCCCACCGCATCGCGTCCGGCCTGCTGGGCCGGGCGCCGCAGGGCGTGGTCGACCTCGGCCCACAACAGCGGAAAGCCGATCAGCAGGCTCAGCAGCCAAGGCACGGCCACAAGGCCCACGCGCCGAGGCTGGCTGCGGAAGGCTGCCCAGGAATCGCGCCACGCCTCGCGTCGGCGCCGCGCACGCTTGGACACGGGTCAGCGCCCCCCGGCCTGGTCGTGCAACCGTGCGATGAAGGCCGCCAGCGGCTCGGGCCGGGCGAACAGGAAGCCCTGCGCGCTGTGGCACCCATGCGCACGCAGCCACTCGGCCTGGGCATGGGTTTCCACGCCTTCGGCGAGCACCTCCAGCCCCAGCCGGCGGCCCAGCGCCACGATCATGTCGGCCACGCTGCGCTCCCGGCTGCCGCTGCCGATCTCGTCGGTGAAATCGCGGTCCAGCTTGAGCCGGGTGACCGGCAGCGACTGCACGTAGCGCAGCGACGAATAGCCTGTACCGAAATCGTCCACCGCCACCGGGAAGCCCATTGCCCGCAGCCGGTGCAGCATCTCGCGCCCGTCCTGGAAATCGCTCATCACCGCCTGTTCGGTGATCTCGATCTCCAGCTGCGCCGGTGCGATGCCGTGCCGGGCGAGGACCGCGGCGAGTTCGTCGGCGAACTCGCGCCGGCGCAGCTGCAGCGGCGACACGTTGACCGCCAGGGTCAGCCCGGGAAAGCCGGCGTCGGCCATTGCACGCAGCGCCTGGCAGGCCTGCTCCACCACCTGCTGGCCCAGCGGCACGATCAGGCCACTGGCCTCGGCCACCGGGATGAACTCGGCCGGCGACACCGGCCTGCCATCGTCGCCGGTCCAGCGCGCCAGCGCCTCGGCGCCGATGATGCGCCCATGCTCCAGCGACACCTGCGCCTGCAGCGCGATCTCGATCCGCCCGGCCTGCACCGCGCGGTAGAGCGCGCGGGACAGCAGGAAGCGCTGGCCGTGCTCGTGCTCCATGGTCGCGTCGTAGCGCTGCAGCGCATGCGCGCCGATCGCGTGGGCGCGGCGCAGCAGGGTCAGGCCGGCATCGATCGCACCGCGCGCGGTCCCGTCGTAGACATCCAGCTCCACCAGCGCGCCCCGGATGCCCAGCAAGGGCAACGGCATCTCCCCGCCTTCGTGCCCGAGCGCGGCGAACGGCTCCTCGCCGAGCATCGTGCGCGGCCCCAGCACCGCGAACACGCCGTCGTGCAGCCGCGCGATCCGGCACGGCGCCGGGTACAGCCCGCGCAGCCGGTCCGCCATCTGCAGCAGCAGCAGGTCGCCCTGCTCCGGCCCGAGGGTCAGGCTGCTCTGCGCGTACTGGTCCAGCTCCAGGAACATCACGCTGCTGCCTCGCGGCGTCGGCTCGGCCAGCAGCGAGGCCAGGTCGCGCTGCAGCGCATTGCCGTTGGGAATGCCGAGCAGGCTGTCCTGGTAGGCGATGCGGTCCAGCCGCGCGGCCAGATCCACGTTGACCAGCCCGGCGTTGGCGTGGGTGGCGAACACGCGCAGCAGCTCGCGCTCCTCCGCGTCCAGCAGGCGCCCGGTGGCCAGGTACACCGCGGCCGGCGGCGCAAGCTCGCCGCCATCGAAGAACAGCACCTGGCTTTCCGGTGTCTCGATCGAATCGTGCCGGGTCAGCGCCTCGACCAGCAGCCGACGCACCAGCGGGTCATCCACATCCTGAAGGCACTGCATCAACAGTTCGGCGAAACGGCCACCGGCACCGACCAGACGCGCCTGCAGCGGCGGTGCGGCCGGACCATCGGCGCGCACGCAGACCAGCCCCTCGGGCTGCACCTGCAGCAACTGCGCCAGCTCGTGCAGCATGTGCTGCGAATACGCATGCAGATCGCGCAGGCCCGCCAGCTGGTGCCCGGCCTGGACGATCTGCTGCAGCCCGCGCTTGGCCCGGCCGAGCGCGTGGATCTCGCGCCAGGTGCGCAGGTTGCCGGTGAGAATGCCCTGCAGGCGCTCGCGGTACAGGTCGGTCTTGAGCCAGTACTCGCTGATGTCCAGCTGTTCCAGGGTCTGCTGCCGCGGCGCGGTGCCGGGCTGGCCGGTGACCAGCACGATCCGCACCTCGGCGTTGCCCAGCTGCTCACGCACGCTGCGCACCAGCCGCAGGCCGGCATCGTCGGTCTCCATGACCACGTCCAGCAGCATCGCCGAGACGTCCGGCGTCTGCGCCAGCAGTCGCTCGGCCTCGGCCGCCGACCCGGCCGTGATCAGCCGCACCGGCTGCTCCTGGAAACGGAATCCCTCCAGCGCCATCCGCAGCGAACGCTGGAACGACGCATCGTCGTCCACGCTGAGAACGGTCAGGCCGACCTCGCCACCTTCTGTCCCGGGCTCGACTTCCGGCTGGAAATCGAACAACCCGTCATCGCCCGTCTGAGCACTCCGGCTCATGTCCTGCCCCCCGGCTGTGGACCGTCCACCACACGTCATCTACAGAGCGTACAACAAGACCGGTGAGGTTTCAGCGCGACACACCGGACAAACACCTTATTAAATCAAACACTTAAGGAATTGTGAAATTCAATCAGAAGATGCAGGTCGCTGTAGCGCCCCTGCCCTGCTTCTCCAACTTCCAGCCGCAAGACCGGCCAACACGGCGTCGTACTGCCAACAGATCATGCCTCCCAGGCAGGAACAGCGGCATCGGCGGCCTCAAGCTCAATCGCTGACAACGACCCAGTGCTTTTCCCGATCCCCAGAGCTATCTTGATCCAGTCAAAATCGCTTTGACCCGCCAATGACACGCTGGAAAGCCTTCGGACTCCACCTGCTGCTGAGCTTGACCCTGATCTCCGGAATTGCTGTCGCCGCGCTGCTGATCTGGTATCCACACGGACTGTGGCGCATCTCCGGGTTGGATCGACTGATCGCCGTGATGCTGATCATCGACATCACCGCTGGCCCATTGCTGACTCTGGTGATCTACAAACCCGGCAAGTGGGGGTTGGGATTTGACCTCAAGGTCATCGGTCTGGTCCAAGCCACCTTCTTGGCTTATGGCCTCCATACCCTCTGGATGTCCCGTCCAGTGTTCCTCGTCGGAACCGACGTTCGTTTTACCCTGGTTGCTGCAACTGACATCGACGCCGAAAACCTGGCCAAAGCGACGCACCCTGAATGGCGCAGACTGCCTTGGACCGGACCTCACCTTGTTGGCGTCCTACCTCCGACCGATCCAGCACTGAGAACCAGCCTGCTGGAGACACTTCTGAAGACAGGCAGGGATCAGGAGCAACTGCCGGATCAGTACCAGCCTTACGAAGCTGTCGCGGTCATCATCCGTGACAAGGCAGAAGCACGGCGCACGACCACCGGTATGCGGACAGACACGCAAAGCCAGCGTGGCTTACCAATCTACTCACGCGATGACGAAGGGTGGATGACGATTGATCCGACGAACGGCTGGCCCGACAAGGTCGTCAAGTAGCATCCAGAATCCAAGCGCATCCATCGACTCTCGCAATCCCCGCTTCGGGCGATCAGCCGTGATTACGGCAAATCATGACCTGTGCGGGCTGGCAGCAAAAACCCAGCGCCGATCCAGCCAATACTTGATCAGGTAGCCGACGATCAGGCCGACAACACCTCCACTGTAACGCATCACGTCGCTGGCGAACAGGAAGTGGAACGCCAGTTCGGTTCCCCAGAACACGCCTGTTGTCACGACCCCCATCGCCGCATAGAGCACAAACGTACGTGCCTCGTGCACACGATCACTAGAGACATGACCGAATATCCAGCGTTTGTCGAGCACATACTTGATGATCAGCCCAGTCGCCGTCCCCAGCAACATCGATAGCGATACCGCAGCTGGTCCACGATAGATCACGATGGATGCGATCTGAGTACCGATGTTGACCGCAATCGACAGCACTGCAAAAAGAGCGTAGAGCAACACGATCCGCCACATACGGTCAGAGCTTCAGGCGCCGGAATACCGGCTCGGGGATATGGGTGATGGCGCGCATGATGAGCCACCAGAACCATGGCAAATACGCTACTGCGCGCCGCCGCTTGATCGCCCGGCGTATGCCGCGCGCTACAGACTGAGGGCTGGCCCAAAGCACCCCCTTTCGAAAATTACGCGTCATCGGCGTATCGACAAAGCCTGGCTTGATGGTGAGCACGTTGACACCGCTATGCCTGAGGCGCTGCCTTAGACCACTCGCATAGGCGGTCACTGCTGCCTTTGCGCTTCCGTACACATAGTTGCTGCCGCGCCCCCGATCTCCCGCCACAGAGGATATAACCGCTAACGTGCCATGACCCTGAATTTCAAGCTGCCGCGCCAAAACTGCCATCATCGCGATGGTCGAGGTGCCATTGGTATTGAACTCGCGAACTGCAAGTGCAGGATCAGCAACGCAGGAGACATTGTCAGGCAGCGTACCGTGAGCAAGAAGGACCACGTCCACTTCACCAAACTGCGACCATGCCGCGTTGACCAGCTCACCGTGCCGCTCCAACTCATTTACGTCAAGCACGAACGTACTCGCTCCGCGGGCACCTCTCACGAGCAGATCGGCAGCGACAGTTTCTAGACGCTTCAAAGAGCGCCCCGCGAGGAACAATGAGCTCCCCTCCGCTGCCTCCAGTCTCGCGAACTGCTCCGCTATGGAGGATGTCCCACCAACGATAAGCACCCTTCTCATCTCTGCCCCATGACACGACGCCAGAACCCGGAGGAAAATGCCGGGTCAACATGCTCGGCAAAGCTCTTCACATCAGGAAACGAAGCGGCAAACATTGCAGGCGACATCCTTGCATCCTTCGCCGGATATACAGCTCCCCCAGCAGACATCACGACTCGGTCAAGCTCATCAAGCAGCCTCAGAGTCGACTGCCCCAAGAATGGAAAATCGAGCGCTAGCGTGGTACCGACCCGAGGAAAAGACATCATCCCTGGCACCCGCCGTTCCCCGAACTGCTTGAGAACACCGAGAAATGACCCCTGGCCACTTGCCACGATCCTACCGAGAATCTCTGTCAAGGCATCTTCCTCGCCGGCTTTAGGCACAACACACTGGTACTGGAGAAAACCCTTGGGTCCGTACATTCTGTTCCAATGAGCAATACCGTCGAGAGGGTAGAAAAAGGGCCGGTAGTGGCACACCCCCCAGGTCGGACGCACCGGCGCCTGATGGTAATAGATGCTATTAAACAACCTCAGACTGGTTCGATTCACCAGCGAAAACGGCGGAACGAATGGCATGGAGAAGCGGATACGCGGCGGAGCTACCGCCGTAGCCTCCCCCGTCGAATGACCCCCATGTGTATACACACCGCGCCCCAACGCAGCCCCCCGCGCAAGACAGTCAACCCAGGCCACTCGATACTCACTGCCCTGTGTCGCTTGCGACAATGAGAAGAAATCACGCAACCCACCAAACCTGCGAGTCTCGAACTCGATACCAGGTCCGTTAACACGACGCAATCTGATCCTTGCACGCAGGATAACCCCTGTCAGGCCGAGGCCACCAATGGTCGCGCGAAACTTATCCGGATTGGAGTTAGTGCTGCACCTTAAGGTAGAGCCGTCACTGCGCAGCAGATCAAAATCCAAAACATGCTCACCAAAGCTACCCGCCATGGCGTGATTCTTCCCATGCACATCATTTGCGATTGCCCCGCCTACGGTGACGAAGCGAGTGCCTGGAGTAACAGGAAGGAACCAACCAGCAGGCAAAATCAGATCAATAATTTCAGAAAGAAGAACGCCTGCCTCGCAGTCGATTGTCCCAGACAATTCATCAAAAGAGACGAATCGGTCCAAGCCTCTGGTCAGAAGCAGCGTCCCCCCGGGGTTAAGGCAGCTGTCACCGTAACTGCGCCCATTACCATAAGGCAGCACCTTGCCAGAAACATACCCAGCCCATACTGCGTCCCTCCACCAACATGGGATCGAATGCTGCTCGGGCGACGTGGACAATGGCCCCCGCCCCCAAGATGAAATCGAGCAACGCTCCACTGGAATACGATCAGCCCCCTGCACAGAGCTGACCTGCGGAAAACAACAAGAACGAACGGCACTCGGCATCCCAATGGATCGAACCATCACATGAGCGAGACTGCAGCAATGCGTAGCGGCAACGACCGATCACATCCGGGCTCGCACGATGTAGCCGAATGAGAGCAGAGGAAACATTCGCTCCACCATCCGGATTGAGAACTGAACGAACCTGACGAACAACTTCTTCACCCCTGAGGATGCCATGATCATTTCCGTTGCATAGAACCGATACGGAATTATCTCCCATGAAATGAAGCCAGCCCTCAGACACATCGTATTGAGCGTCTTGAAAGTGAAATTATGAAGATGGTCAGGATGCTGAACTTCCCGCCCTATAAGACCCATCAGAGAGTTTGCAAAACAAACCCCATTAGGAGTTGAAACCATCAACTCACGACCATTGAATTCACACTTCAACAATCTAAAGAAAGCTAGCGGACACTCGATGTGCTCGATGAATTCACCCGCGACCACGATGTCGTGGTCGCCCTCCCCAAGGGAGGACAAACCCATCGAGCATGCATCCCCGCGCATGATGACCCCATTCTCGCCACTACGAATACCTTCGACAGGTATTTTTTCGGAGTTGTCGATCCCTAGGACATGGCGGGCATGCAGAAGAATTCGCCCATGCAACCAATGCTCCGTTCCCCTCTTACTCAGCGCCGTCTCGTCAAAGCAGCCTATATCGAGCACCGACAGGCCTGAGCACGCGGATGACATGTAATCGAGCCTATCCACAGGCTTGGAAACCGAAATCCGCTCCAAAGATTCATATGTAAGCCTACCCTTCACTTCATACCCCCGGGAAGCCACGAAACCAAGAATCAGGACAGACCATAAAATACCACCCACACATCACCCGCTAGAGATAATCGCGCCGTCTATAGAAGACATAAGCCCCAATCTCTCCGTACGGATAGTACGCCCTCCACTCACGAGCAATCGCAGGATCACTCAAGTACCAAGCCAGCCCATCAAATCCAGCGGGAACGTTGGTATGACGCCTCCAATCCCTGTCCACCAGTACCACGTCCGGCCGGCGCTTCAGTTCTTCCATGAATTGTGCCTTTGCGAGATCACCCGCGCGCGGGTTGCCAGCCGCAGCGGCCGGAAGGAAAGAACTACAACAGGCTGAACCTATGAAGCTTCCGCCACGCTCTTCATAGTAGATGGCCGTTGGGAAGGCAGGATACGGATGAACACCTAGAGATATGAAGCTCTTAGCGCCGTCGACCTGAAGCTGGGCGAGTATCAGAGGAGCAAGTGCCATACGCCCTTCCCGGTCGGACCACCACGACGCAACAGGCGGGGCCTGGTGCGCGATCGCACCAAACATTACCCCCCCCAGGAACAACCTCTGTAGGCGCTGCGTAGCACATAGCAGCGCACCAAGCGCAACCAGCGAGTACCCATAAGTCGCAATCAAATGATAGTTGTAGTATTTGAACTGAAGAATCGCCGCGATGGAGAATCCAAGACTCGCGAGAGCCATTGAACGAATGAAGGCATCATGATTTCGGACTGAGAAATACAATGCAATGCCGGCCACGACAAAGGGAACCATCGCGACACCTGCAGCATGCATCCTGTCTGACGCTTCATACATTTCCATCGCCACAGGCAGCATTCCGAAGGTAAATTCCGGAAAGAAGGCAACGAGCGAAAGCGCATAAACCAGACCCGTAATCACAAGAGCCAGCTGTTCCAGCCTCCCAAATTTTCGACCGAACTCGACGGCCAGCCAAGCGATCAGAAAGTGCGGCTTTATCGCGAACCCTACTGCGGCCAAAACACCAACAAGCACAGCATTCAGACCACGCCGCTCACCAGGTACCACGTAGGGGAAAACGAGTAACATCGCGATCTGCTCGCGCTGGGCGAACTCCCGTGGCCAGGCCAGGGCCGTGTACGCTGCCAGAATCGAGAAGACCACGAGCCTGTACTTCTGTGGCACGTCCCTCCACGCTAGAGCAATGGCAAGGAGAGCGAGCACCAGCACCCAAAGCCGGATCGCCAGCGGAAACGGAACCACGCTGGAAAGCGCGGCAGGTGGCATGTAGACGAGAAACGCGAGGGGAAAATTGACCTCAACGAGATCGACTCCAAGCACAGCGCCATCCAGCATCCTGCGCGCCCCCCAGGAGAGGAAGGCGACGTCATGATTCAACTGCCCGATCCCCTGAAGCGCAACGCCGGCAAGCAGGAGAAACAGCGGCAAGACAAAGGCAGCGCGGTTCCCGCCATGCGATGGAGGTCCACTCCCGGCAGCACTCGAACTACAACGCATGACGCCTCACCTCGGAAATTCTTTAGATGGCAAACACGACCACCAGACCACAGATCGAAGCCACAAGTAGGCTGACAGGATCAGAGGCGGCAAAAACAACCGGATCATCGTGCATCCGCCCACGATGGGCCATCACCCATGCCCTTCCAATCCAGTAAAGCAGAAGCGGGCACAGCAGCCACAGTACCTGTGGCCGCGTATATAGCTCGAGGCTGTCAGGGCTATTGATGTACAGCGCCAGCACCAGCACCGCGATGTAGCCAGACGCCGTGCCAAGCGATTGCAGAAGCGGAAGATCAGAGATCACGTAGCCCCGGCCAGCCGCCTGCTGACGCCCATCGCTCGCCAGCGCGGCAAGCTCTATGAAGCGCTTCAAAATGGCCAGACTCAGGAAAATGAACATCGAGAACGCCAGCAGCCAGAACGAGAGCGGCACGCCCAGCGCAACCGCACCACCCAGAATCCGTAACGTGTAGAGGCCAGCCAGTATGGTGACGTCCAGCATTTCTACCCGCTTCAGCCACAGCGAATAGGCTTGCGTCACCGTCCAGTAGAACAGCAGAACACCCGCAAACATCGGCATCACGTGCAGCGCCAGCAGCAGGCCTGCAAGAGAAAGCAACGGGGCGACCAGCATTCCATCAAGTATCGACAGCCGCCCTGACGCGAATGCTCGACGGCGTTTGCGCGGGTGGCTGCGATCGCTGTCGAGATCGAGAAGATCGTTGACCAGGTAAACGCCAGATGCACAGAGGCCGAATGCGAGAAACGCCAGCAATGACCGCGCTACCGCGCCCATGTCGAAGAAAAGATGCGCGGCGACAAGCGGCACCAGCACCAACAGATTCTTGAGCCACTGGTGGAGGCGAAGCGCATCGAACCAGGCCTTGGCCCGACTGTCCGGCACAGGCCAGTGACCAGCAAGCTCCGCCACGCGTGACGTGGCCCCAGCCAGCGACGCCGGGGCATTGACCACCCAGGCGCGACGCGCATGACTCCACACGTGCAGATCACTGCGATGGTTGCCGATGTAGTCGAAACCGCGTTCACCGAACCTCTCGACCAGCACAGCTGCCTTCGCACGTCCTCCCAAGTTCGTGATTCCGTCGCTGGCTAGCACGTCGTCGAACAGACCGAGATGATCAGCAACCGCCCGCGCCAGACGCGCATCTGACGCGGTGCAGAGCACAAGCGAAGCGCCGGACGACCTTGCGAGATCCAGCACACGGCCATCGTAAGGGAGAAGCCCTGGCGCTATCTCGATACGGCAGGCTACCTGCCGTTTCAGATAGGCCTTTCCACGCAGAAGCCAGATCGGCAACAAAAACACGTAAAGCGGATTACGGCGCAGCAGCAGGAGCACCGACTCATACAGAAGATCGGTGCGGACCAGGCATCCATCCAAATCGATGCACAGTGGCAGCCTCATGGCGATACATCCTGCTCCTTGCCTGCATCATGGAATCGACGAACCGACTCCTGATGCCGCAGCAACTCCATCGCCACGTCCTGCCTTACTGCAAGCGGGTACGTACCCGAGATGTCGTTCAACTCATCAGGGTCGACTGCCAGATCGAATGCCAACAACTGGCGGCTTGCGGGCGCGTAGATCCACTTCAGCGCCGGTGTCACCTTGGACATGCATGCACCTGCATACCAGCAACTCGTGATAACCCGGGGGTGCCCTGTGACATCAAACAGATCACGACCGGGCCCGGACTCGATATGCCCACCAGCCAGACGAAGTACGGTCGGCATCAGATCCACATGCTGACGGAGCTCGGTGTCTGTCCCCGTCGGCAGAATGCCACGCCCATCCCAGACCAGCAAAGGCACCCGCGTCACTTCTTCAAACGGAACCGAATCATGCTGCCGTGGGCCATGCTCACCGAAGCTTTCTCCATGGTCGCCCGTGACAATCAGGATGGTGTTCCCAGCCCGGCCTGACGCAGCAATCACATCCAGCACCTGCCCCAGCATGCCGTCGGTGTAGTTCAGCACATTCAGATAGCCCTGCAACTGCCCGGCTGCGTCAGCAGGCGCAGGCTTGCCAACCTCCTGATAGGGATGGTGGGTCATTGAAGTCAGAAGCGTGGCAAAGCGAGGCGCTTCGCCCTGCGCATTCCACCATTCGGCAAAACGCGGCGGTATCGCCGCCTCGTCAAGACCGAAGTACCCGGAAGATGCATGCCCGTCGGCGATCTGCTCCTTATACAGCCCCGCTTGGAACCCCGCATTGCTCACCAGCTCTGGCCGATTCTCGAACTTCTCCGTTGCCGACTGGATGAACAGCGTGCTGTAGCCCCCCTGCACCAGCAGGCGCGGCAGACACGCCCCTGGAATACCATCTGGCCGGGCCTCGACGATCGGCATGTCGGGATGCGGATGCACGCCACACAGCATGCCGACCAGGGCCTTGGATGTATGCGAAGTCGTGGTGTAGGTGCGGGTAAAAATCCGGCTGCGCCCGGCAAGCTCACGCAGAATCGGCATATCGGCACGCGGCCCCCGACCACTGTCGAAAGGCGGCACCGAGATGGCACGTGTCGACTCCAGCACGACTAGGACGATGTCGGGGGGATCCACGGAGGTATCTGCGGGATGGACTGCCACTGGCGGCTCGTAGACTGGAATCGAACCGCCTGCGACATCCGGGTACGGCGGTTGCAGAAGCGCGACGAACGCCGAATCAGCCGCCAGGCGGCGTCCAGCCCCCTCCATGTTCGCCACTCCAAGCTGCGATATCAGCACCACCAGCGCGGGCAGCAGAAGCGGGACGGCGACCATCGCCCAGAAGCGCCGGCCGCGCAGCAGCATGGGAGCGACGAACACCACGATTACCAGCACCACGATCAACCCGCTCGACGGTGTTGCCGCCGAACCAGCCAGCACGCTGGACAGCTCCCCCATATGAGACAGCGCGTACAGGGCAACGTCCCCGGAGAAAAACATTCCGGTTTCGCCGTGAAAAAGCATCTGGGCCAGCAACACCACGTAAGCGGTCGCGACAGAAAGCCTCACCAAGATCAGGCGCCACCGGACTGACCGCACGAGCATGGCAGCCATTGCGTAAACGATGCCGAGGACGAATGCGACCAGAACGACATCGATCAGCACGCGTGAGGCAAGCAGCATCATACGCTCGCCGAACGACCCACTGGTACGGCCAATGAAGCTCCAGAGCATGTAGCCGGAAGTCAGAAACGCCATGTGCGCGAGGAATTCGCGCCATGGCTGTGCTACTGAAGATCGTCCCGGATCGCTTCCGAAGTGCTCAGCACGAGCCATCCTCATGGATGCTGCTCTTCGCTTCCAGCGGCGACGGCTGATCGAAGCGCAGCCACGCCAGGACAGAGCGATGCCCAGCCGGCAGATCCGCGCCGCTCCGCGAGCAGCCTCGACATAATCTCGCGACTGGCCTGGGCACGCTGCAATTCAACCCGTTCAAAAGAACTAAGATCGATATTCTGACCTTCACAGAAGGCCAGAAAATTGCCAAGAGCAGCATCAACACGAGGCACAGCATCAAGCGCAGCAGCAATAGCTTTGCGCGCATCCCCGTCCCGACCGACCACTGCATAGGTCACCGCGAGGTTCACGTACAGGCTCCCCATCCTCGCCTTATCTCCAGGCCCAGCGCGTTCCAGCGCATACTCGTAAAGAGAGATGGCCTCCTCGAATTGACCGCGCCGGTGTTTGCTCGCGCCCACATTCACCAGAGCATTGATGGTGGTCTCGATACCATCGGCACGGAGTCGCTCAACCTCCTGATCGACCTTTTCATAATGTCCCAGGTCCAGATACGCCCAGATCAGATTCTCGCGCACCATTGAGGAACGGGGTGCAACCTGATCCGCCCATGTCCACAGAGTCACGTCACTACGCCAGGCTGGCACGATGGAGCGCGTCACTAGCACGCAACTGAGCAGCAGCACGAGCAGCAGCACCTGTCCTGCGCGTCGTGCAGCAAGGGAGAGCGGAATGTCCATCAAGGCGTATGGCAGCCAGGCCAAAAGCACGCCAGTCGGGAGATACATGAAACGCTGCTGGATGGAATTGTCACCAATACTGATTGGCAGCAGATGGAGTACTGGCAGGTAGCACACGATCCACGCCATCAGCACCCAGCCCGCCGCCCAGCGCTTCACTGTCATAAGTAACGCGGACAAGATCACAACGATCGAGATAATGACAGGCAGGATGAAATCGAACAGGCTCGATTCCATCGTCCATACAAAGGTGTGCTGCGGCGCGTGGCCAACAAAGGGAATCAACGTCAGTTGCAGGTATTCCCGCAAGGTCACGGCGATGCGGGCCACCATCAGCGAGGCATCAGCGCGTTGCCCATCAACAGCAAGCCCAAGCCCACCCAGTACAGAATAACGGACGAGCAAGTAGGTCATCCCGGCGAGTACACCGGCAGCAAGGACTACCAACCATCGCCGCTGCAGGAAAATCCGCCAGATACCGCCGGACGCATCGGATGAGCGCGCGCGCAGCACCAACATGATTGCCAACAGCGGCGGCAACACGATTGCGCTTTCCTTTGAGAGCAACCCGAGTAGAAAGCACGCCCCAACTCCGACAGCGACAGTGATGTCACGCCAATTGGACCGGGTGGAGACCCACAGCCCAAGAAGAACGAAGAAGGTCGCCAGCAGGTCGAAGCGAGAGGACACCCACACCACCGCCTCTGACAGCGCGGGATGGACGGCGAAAAATGCCGCGAGCAGAAGCGCCCCAGCAGTGGCCCTACTACCCGGTCGCTGCACGACGATGGCGTCCCGGGCAAGCAGATAGACAAGCGAAGTGGAAGCCAGATGAATCGTCAAATTGACCGCGTGGGACACCGCCGGATTCCGCCCCACCACCAACCCCTCAACGTAGAACGACAGCAGCGGGACTGGCCGGACGTAGGACTCGGACTGGAACAACGGTGAGAAAGCAGTATCCAGTGCTGAGCTGAACGAGTCCAGCCAAGCGAAATCGACAAGAAAATAGCGATCATCCCAGACATAACCGTTCGCCAATGCTCCGCCATAGGCAGCACACACCAGCAAAGCCATCGCAAGCACTGGCAGGCCATGCTGCAGCCGAAAGCTCCTCATCGAAACCCCTTGTTCCCCGCGATTGAAAAGAATGGCAAAAAAAAGCCCCGGACGCACCGGGGCTTTGTCACGCAACTTCGACTGCAATCAGCGGCAGCTGGCCGGCAGCTGCGAGGCCTTCGGAGCGGTACCTGCGCAGGTCCAGTCGATACGGCCAGACGCAGCCGTCGGAGTGATGACATAGCTAATGTCGGACGACGCGCCGGTGCTCTGCGTCGCAACGCTGATGACGCCACCGCTACCGACTGCCACCGAGGCGACATACTTCGACGGATCGAAGCTGTAGCCGGTGTTGGTGCCATCGACGGCAGACAAGCTGCCGATCGACTGCGCGGTCTCAGCAACGGCCAGCTTGGCGCCAGCAGCGACACTCAGACCTTCGCCGGCCTTGGTGCGGATGGTGTAGTCCTGGTAAGCCGGCAGCGCGATGGCGACCAGGATCGCGATGATCGCGATGACGATCATCAGTTCGATCAGGGTGAAGCCCTGCATGTTCTTCTTCATGAAATTTCCCCTAGAGCGGTGTGAGTTGAAGGGACACTGGTGAAGCTGCCCCGTGTCCCCTTGCTGGAACCCGGGCATGGTGCGGCGGATGCCACGAGCCAGTAGACGCAGAGACCATGCCAAGTTTCCGACGCCCGACTGGCCGCGTATCCTACCAATCATCCGGAATCCACGACCGGCGGGCGGGCACATTCAGCATGTGACGGGGACCACAGGCGCAAACGTGACGCCCCAAGTCACAAAGTGACGCGGCACGCGCGTGATGTACGTGGACGTCCGTACGGAGCACCCTCGTTTGGTCCGGAAGCGCATATCGATCAATCAGACAGACTGTGATCGGACCGGCGTGCCGGGTGCCAGATAACCGGCTACCATGCGCCGATACGCTGGCGCGGGGATGCCGGCATGGGGAGATCACAGCATGTCCGCGACCCGTAGCGCCGTCCGCAAGTCCGCGCCGGTGGACCGTACCACCAGCCAGATGGTGCCCTTCGTCTGGGAAGGCACCGACAAACGCGGCGTCAAGATGAAGGGCGAGCAGCCCGCCAAGAACGCCAACATGCTGCGCGCGGAGCTGCGCCGGCAGGGCATCACGCCGGGAACGGTCAAGCCCAAGCCCAAGCCCCTGTTCGGTGCCGCAGGCAAGGTCATCAGCCCGAAGGACATCGCGTTCTTCAGCCGCCAGCTGGCGACGATGATGAAGTCGGGCGTACCGATCGTCGGATCGCTGGAGATCATCGCGGGCGGCCAGAAGAACCCGCGGATGAAGAAGATGGTCGACCAGATCCGTGGCGACATCGAGGGCGGCTCCTCGCTGTACGAGGCCATCAGCAAGCATCCGGTCCAGTTCGACGAGCTCTACCGCAACCTGGTCCGGGCCGGCGAGGCGGCCGGTGTACTGGAAACGGTGCTCGACACCATCGCCAGCTACAAGGAAAACGTCGAGGCACTGAAGGGCAAGATCAAGAAGGCGCTGTTCTACCCAGCCACCGTCATCGCGGTGGCGATCATCGTCAGCGCGATCCTGCTGATCTTTGTGGTGCCGCAGTTCGAGGCGACCTTCCAGAGCTTCGGCGCTGATTTGCCCGCATTCACGCAGCTGATTGTCAGCGCATCGCGATTCATGGTGTCGTGGTGGTGGGCCTTCCTGATCGTCATCGGCGGCGGCATCGCCGGCCTGCTCTTCGCCTACAAGCGCTCACCGGCGATGCAGTACGCCATGGACAGGTTCATCCTGAAGGTGCCGGTGATCGGCCAGATCATGCACAACAGTGCAGTCGCCCGCTTCGCCCGGACCACGGCGGTGACCTTCAAGGCCGGCGTGCCGCTGGTGGAAGCACTGGAATCGGTGGCCGGCGCCACCGGCAACATCGTCTACGAGAAGGCTGTGCTGCGCATCCGCGACGACGTCGCGGTGGGTTATCCGGTCAACCTGGCGATGAAGCAGACCGCCCTGTTCCCGCACATGGTCATCCAGATGGCCGCCATCGGCGAGGAAGCCGGCGCGCTGGACACCATGCTGTTCAAGGTGGCCGAGTACTACGAGCAGGAAGTGAACAACGCGGTCGACGCGCTGAGCAGCCTGCTGGAGCCGATGATCATGATCTTCATCGGTGGCGTGGTCGGCTCCATGGTGATCGGCATGTACCTGCCCATCTTCAAGCTGGCCGCGACGATCTGAGGCAGGCATTCTTTAGCGCATGGCATTCCTGGACCAGCAGCCCCTCCTGGGCTTTCCGCTCGCGGCCGGCCTCGGCCTGGCCGTCGGCAGCTTCCTCAACGTCGTCATCCTGCGCCTGCCCCGCCGGCTGGAATGGGAGTGGCGGCGCGATGCGCGCGACATCCTCGAGCAGGCCGAGCTGTACGAGCCGCCGCCGCCGGGGATCGTGGTCGAGCCGTCGCACGACCCGGTCACCGGCGACCGCCTCAAGTGGTGGGAAAACATCCCGGTCCTGAGCTGGGTGATGCTGCGCGGCCGCTCGCGCTACAGCGGCCAGCCGATCTCGGTGCAGTACCCGCTGGTGGAACTGCTGACCTGCCTGCTGACCGTGGCCGCGGTGTGGCGTTTCGGCTTCGGCTGGCAGGGATTCGGCGCGATGCTGCTGACCTGGTTCCTGATCGCCGCCTCGGGCATCGACCTGCGCACCCGCCTGCTGCCCGACCAGCTGACGCTGCCGCTGATGTGGCTGGGCCTGATCGCCAGCCTGGACAACCTGTACATGCCGGCCAAGCCCGCACTGCTCGGCGCGATCGCCGGCTACGTGTCGCTGTGGAGCGTGTGGTGGCTGTTCAAGCAGATCACCGGCAAGGAGGGCATGGGCCATGGCGACTTCAAGCTGCTGGCGGCGCTGGGCGCATGGTGCGGCCTGACCAGCATCCTGCCGATCGTGCTGATGTCCTCGCTGGTCGGCGCCATCGTCGGTTCGGCCTGGCTCGCCATGAAGGGTCGCGACCGCGCCACGCCGATTCCGTTCGGCCCCTACCTCGCCATCGCCGGCTGGATCTATTTCTTCTGGGGCGAGCAGATGATCGACTGGTACATGCGCATCTCGGGGCTGCGCTGAAGGCGGCTCCCCGCGTCTCGACGGCGGTCGCCCTCCAGCAGGCGGGCGCCGCGCTGCATTCCTCGACCGGCCGTCGCCTTCGTCGCTGAGGCGTCGCCTGCGTGTACCCCCTCTGCCCGTCTTCGGGCATGCCCACGCCCGATCATCCGCCCCCCCCCTCCCTCGCGGCGCATGTTCCTCGCGTTGGCCGACGGTGTGTGGTTCACGCAGCGCCCGTCGTGCAGGGCGACCGCTCGCCGCTGGCTCAGCGGATAGACTGACCCGCCCTGCGTCGATCGCCCCATGAGCGACTACATCATCGGACTCACAGGCGGCGTGGCCTCGGGCAAGAGCGAGGTCACGCGCCGCTTCGAAGCGCTGGGCATCGCAGTGGCGGATGCGGATCTGGCCGCTCGCCAGGTGGTCGAGCCGGGTCAACCTGCGCTGCAGCGGATCGCCGAGCGCTTCGGGGCGGCGATCCTGCTGCCAGACGGCAGCCTGGACCGGCGTGCGCTGCGCGAACGCATCTTTTCCGACGGTGCCGCACGCCGCGACCTGGAGGCGATCACCCACCCTGCGATCCGCACGCTGCTCGAGCAGGCCTGCCGGGCTGCGGCATCGCCCTATGCGATCGCGGCGATCCCGCTGCTGACCGAAGCCGGCGGCCGTGCGACGTATCCATGGCTGGACCGGATCGTGGTGGTCGACGCGCCGGTCGCCCTGCAGCATGCGCGCCTGATGCGGCGCGACGGCGTCG
>Ga0075364_10000291_pt1 | contig 24271 bp, 24 predicted proteins | sample EndMetdeltDD1764_FD_71517 | JGI IMG/M metagenome (GOLD analysis project Ga0075364, IMG submission 71517) | Populus endosphere microbial communities from Tennessee, USA - Endosphere MetaG P. deltoides DD176-4 | ecosystem: Host-associated > Plants > Roots > Endosphere | place: USA: Tennessee... | reverse complement strand
CAATCACTTGAACAGCAAGTTACTTTGCAATTCAATAAATTAATCATTGAACTCGATAAAGAAAGAAACCAATCGAGGAAATTTATTCCCCTTTATGATCGAGAAAAGTTTTATCAATGGGTCGAGTAGACGATAAGCTTTATTATGAAGTTCTTTAGGCAAAGAGCGGGAATAACGACTGTTAATCCCATTATAAATATCTTTCACCCTTTTACTAGAAAAACTCTTAATCATTAAGTATAGATTAACTCATATATCGATATATGACAAGAATAGGTTTATTTAAGATTTCTTACCTTTCTGGTCTACGTAGCCTTCTATTAATTTAATGACGGCATCTCTCATATTAATTCCATTTAGAGCTGACTGGACTTTTAGTTTTTGACGCAAATGAAGAGGTAATACAATCGAAAGTCTAACCATCTCACTATTAGAGTTAGAAATATTTTTTGACATAAAATATTTTTCCAAAATTTAAATATTCAATATGAATCTATTGACACAATGAATTTAAAGCTATAATATCACATTATACACATTTAACTTAAAGAGGAGAGAGTAAAAATTTTATTTAATGTGTAAATTCTAAGCGTTCCTAGGGGCGGCAACCCCTAGGACATTTAACACAACCAACTGCAAAGGAGTTGATTATGACCGCAGACGTCAGTTTAGAGCAATTCGCCCATCTAAAACAACCCGCTTGTGATTATGTAGTACAGGGATATAAAATTTCTCACAAACTCAACGATTTAATAGAAGCACTAAAAGAGCTTTTATCTATGGTTGAAGAATATACGAAAGCTTCGCATAACCTACTTGATAAAGGACAAATGCCTGTTGCAGAACTTGAAAATTTACAGCTTTGTCAAATTCAAGGAATTAAACATCTACGTCAAGCTGCTGAAGATATTGAAGCGTTAAAAGGCTTTGAAGATTACTCCAATGCTTTAGCGAAACAGGAGGTGGCTCATGACTAAACTAATCGATCAATACGTTGATCTAAAACATCATGCCGTTAACTATCTATTCCAAATCGATGATTTGGTACAAAATTTCTACAAATTGAAAGATAAACTGACTGAAATTTTGTTTAATATCGAAACGAAAGCTTGTCATTGCAATAGCTTGTTAGCTGAGGTCAATATTCCTCTAGCTCCACTTAAAAAATTGCCATCCAGTTATTCTGAAGGTTTTTTCTTCTTAGAAGGAATCATTATTGAATTTTTTAAACATAAAAAAATCCTATATGAGCATAATAAAATCTACTCGCTTGCCTTAAAAGAAGTGGAGAAGGCAGGACATGGATCATCATCCTGAGACTTATGAGACTTAATCCTAACATTAACCTGAGGAATGAAAGTATGAACTTAACTTCACCAAATCGAGACAGTGAAATTGTGCTGATCAAGAAATTGAATGAAATAGAAATAGGACTCTATAAAGTAAAGAATTCATTGATTCTAGGGGGAATTTGTTTAGCTGTAATTTTTACAGGATTAGGAGCAGTTTTTCATAAACTATTACATTAAACCCGCCAGACCCTGTTAAGGGGACACCGATAAGAGTGTTACTAGCACTCTATCGGTGCCTGGCCATCATCACCTAACCAGGAGTTGACAATGGTTAAACGCAGCTTATCGCGATCGTTAGAACGACGCAATCTAATTCAGACTAAATTATCACCGTACGTACAGTTAAATACTAATAATTTCCTTACCTACGTAAACCAATTTAATAAAATTCACTTATCTAAAATCCAGTTTTTTTATTTCTTTTCTTCCCATAGAATTAATCTATTGAATATAAAAAAAGAGCACATTAAAAAATGTGCTCTCCGTTTCATAAAAATAGAACAATATTTTGATGAAACTTGCCATAAACAACTAACAAGGAGTTGATCATGGGTATTGATAGATTAGCTCCAGAAGAGATTTTGAGCAACCTTATTAAGCATGAAAAAGAATACTATGTTCTACTCGCGATCTGTTCTTTGATACAAGAAGGGTATTCATGTTACTCCCAAAAAGAAATCAACGAAAGAAGTGACTATATAAGACATCACTTTCCTGAACTTAGCATTTTACTTAATCCTTTAACCGATAGAGAATTATTTTGTATTTACCATGCGTCATGTGGAAAAGAAGTTAAAGAAACAGCCTATAAATTAGGAGTTTCAGAAGGATTTATAAAACAATTACGTACTAGTGCTTGTCATAAATTACGTGCAACCAAAATGGGGACTGCTCTCACAAGAGCCATAAAACTTGGTTACCTTCCACTGAAAGATGAAAGCAGTTTTTTACATTCTCCCGATAAAGAATTTTCAATCAATTTCCAGAAATTAAAAAAAGTCACAAAGAATTATAAAAAAATAATAGAAACAGAGGACATTGAAAATACAGTCTAAATTTTCTCAGAGATAATTAAAAAAAATAACTTAATCGTGGTGCCATCATGGAAAATAATAAAAAAACAGAAGCAATAAAAACCTCTTTAGTAGTTCTTTTAGATAAATTTGAAAAAAAAAAACAAATTATCGTCGCCCAAAAATCTTATTTCTATAAGATGGTTAATTATTTCCAGAGAGATAAATTAGAATTACTCAATAAAGCAACGTGTATATTAAGCAAATTAAATAATCAATTTAAATCTGTCGATGATTTTAGTTCGGTTAAAAAGCTTAAACAAACTGAATTATTTTTGAAAAATCCTGCTCTGAAAGATTTTGCTTTTTTTAGTTATAAATCACAAATCGACCCTAATCTTCTAGCCCATGTCAACATAGAAATAAGATTAGATAAGTTATCCAAAAAAGCTGACGATTTATATCGCCGCGGATATCGCTCGGAAGGCATCATAGCTAATGGTGTTGAAACTGAGTTGAAAAAATTAAATCACTGGCATTTCGAAGAAAAATTAATTGATCTCGATGATTACAAAACTCGAGCCTTGGCTATTATTGATGAGGCTAAGCCCATGTTAAAACAACATCGTGGCTGTAAGAAAATACTAGGTAATCTCTTTTTACTTATATTCACTCTAGGAACAGTGCATGCTGCCAATAAGATTGTTAATAAGCATTTTCTCTTTTTTCGGGAAACGAAAAGTTCTGAGCTACTTATTAAGCTTGAGCATAGGATCTCTCTATCACCCGTATAGCTATTTATTTCCATTTTAATATAACAAGGAGCTCACATGGAACAATCTAAAAAGGAAGAGATTCAAAACATTTTTTCCATTAAAAAAGGGTTATTAATAGAAGATAATTTGCTACATCAGAAAATCATGACTCATAATTTACAACAACTGAATTATCAAGTTGATTTAATTATAGATAGTACTGTTGCAACTCAAAGATTAGATAGTCAAACATACGATCTGATTATTATTGATGTAAATTTATATGGACATTTGCTGGGAGAAAAGCTTATTCAAATAGTACGTCAAAATAAATTAAATATAGGATCACCCGTCATTGCATGGAGCGCTTATGTAAATGAAAAGGACGAGAAAAAATATCTTAAATGGGGAGCTGATGCCGCTTTAGAGAAAAGGTTAAATAGCGAAGACTTAGAAAATGCTATTTGGAAATGTTATTCAACACCGCGATGTGAAAGAGAATTTTACTATAAGTCAAAAATATTACAAAAAATACTACCATGAGAAAATTCTACTGATTGAGTGAAAAGTATCAATAATTTACCGTATTTGCCTTTTTAATCTCATTGATAAGGAACATTTTCAATCTAGAAATAATAATAAAGGAGAATAGCTATGACTAAACTACAAGCGCGTTTCAAAGATCCGATCACTTACCCATATAAAAGCACGGCCGTTTTAATGACTGCTATTAGTTGTGGAAACCAGGGACAAACCGGAGAAAATTGGGATCATTTTTGTGATCTGGTTGAACATTACTATAAAGAAGGAAGCATCGAAAAATTGATCATTGTCACAACAGGAGGTTTGCAACGGCATTATGTATCATTAGGAGCAAAGCCACTTTCAGATCAAGAAATAGAAGAAAAGATTCATGAGTTTGATCGCCAATGGGTAAAGAAGAATATCAAGATCCCTTCTAAATATACTTTACCGATTGAAATCATTAGTTGGCAAGATTTATTAAATAAATCCTATTCAATGGACTCACAAAATTTCGATGAATTTTTTAAAAAAATTAGAGAAGATTATGATCATAATGATCGTGAATTTAAAAAATTAGTTAATAAGCATGCCTCAACTTACGTCACTAAAAAAATGAATCATTTTGTAAAAGAAAAAATAGAGGTGAGCTATGAACATTTTTTAAAAGTTGCGGTTAATTACGTACTGGAAGAGTGCGCCGCAATACTCCAGTTACATAAGTGTAATGCAGATTTATTCACCTATCCAGGGGGTATCAATCCACCCGGCCGCCATATCTGGAATAAGTACTTTAAAGATTCCTCACTACGATATATTCGGTATGAGATAAAACTGGATAAATCATTACAGTCTGATGCATCTGTTTCCCCCGGATCAAAATCCACTTTTTTTAAAGAACAGCCTTGTCATATTGCTTGCTATATTCAGTGCAATTTGAAAGCTCATAACTGGAATTTGTCTCAAGAAATACGTTTTATTCAGGAATTTAACAAATTAATCCATCAGATTGACCATTATTCTGAATTTTATAAAGCTCAACAAGAGGTTGTCGATCAAAGAAAAACAATCACACATAGGAGGAGTATATGATCCCCAACACGATTAAACAAATTGCTGATGATTTAAGTACCCTTTTCCCTGTTAATCTTTTTCTTCTCAATGAAGATGGAATCATTCAATGGGTCAATGAGCATATGCTTAAAGCGGCCAATCTATCGGAACTGAGAGAAGTTCAGGGAAAACATGTGCGTATGTTTGGAGAAAAGTCATGGTTAACGACTGAAAATGTGATTACCTCTCAGAAAAAATCTATTTTATTCGAAAATGCTCGGCAAAAAAATTTCTTTACTATCAAAATACCTCATAATAAGGAAGGGTTCAGAGGAGTTATTGGCTTATCGTTTGATATTACGCCATTAAGAAAAGCTGAGATCGCTAAACAAGCTTTCCTAAGCAATATGAGCCATGATTTACGTACACCCTTAACAGGTATCCTAGGCCTTGCTGAAATCCAAGGCAGGCTAGGAACCGGTGCGCAAGACAAAGAATATGGTCAATGGATATATCAGGCAGGAAAACAGCTTTTAGAGTTACTGACTTCTGTCCTAGACATCTGTTCACTTGAATACCCTGTTGATCAAATAAAAAACGAAGAAATAGATTTAGTGCATTTAGCTAATGAGATTCAGGAATTAATGCAACCTGCTATTTTCAATAAAGACTTACGATTTAACCTAAAGCATGATACGTCGTTACCATCTATTGTGAGCGATTCTATAAAGTTAAAGCGGATCTTAGTCAATCTCCTCTCTAACGCCGTCAAATTTACTCATCAAGGAGAAATTACCTTAGCCATAAAATGCCTCAATCTAAATACTCATGCACAAATAGAAATGCAGGTAACCGATACAGGGATTGGTATTCCCAAGGATAAATTGGAAAGTATATTTGATCGTTTCTATCGTGTTGATCCTTCTTACCGAGCTAAGTATCCCGGTAATGGATTGGGTTTATATCTTGTTAAAGAAACTTTAGAACAATTGGGTGGATCGATAAAGGTTATGAGTCAAGAAAGAGAAGGCAGTTGTTTTACAATAAAACTGGATGCTCCTTTTGCTTCGCGAAATCCCCCACAAGGGTTAATACTTGTTGCTGAGGATGAAAAGCTCAATACCCGTATCACAGAAAATCTATTACTAAGTTTGGATTATCGCGTTGAAACAAAATCGACAGGAGAAGCAGCATTACACGCTTTACAAACCAAAGCGTTTGATTGGGCATTATTGGATATTAGTTTGCCTGATCTTGATGGGCCCGAAGTAGCCAAACGTTATCGCCAATGGGAAAAAGAAAATAATAAATCACGATTACCAATCTTTGCCTTCACGCCTCATCAAACCGATGAAATCGGAAAAAAATGTAACCAGGTAAACATTGATTATATTTTACATAAACCGCTTACAAAAGATGGTATTCAAATTATCAAACTATTTTTGAAGGATAAAAAATCATCATGAAAAATAGGGATTTTTTGAATTTTAAAATTAACGTATAAATCCATACGAATTATTTAATTCAATTAAAAACTTGTTTCGTATAGCACAAAAATTTATAGGATGTAATAAATAAAGGAGATTCTTATATGAAGTTAAGCTTTAGTTGTAATAGCGCAGAATTACTTTCTATTGAAGAAGTCTGCGATCAATTAGAAACTTATGGTTATTCAGGGGTTGAGCTTTCTTTTCAAAAAGGGCAGTTTGATCCCGAAGATATTACGAGTAATCGAATAACAGAATTAGTAAATTACTTTAAAAATTCCTCTATTAAACCTGTTTGCATATCGACTGCAACTACCAAATTTCTTTCAGAGATCCCGCATGAACCATCATTAATCAATTTAGATAGTGATATACGATCAAAACGTTCAGAACTCATATTGAAAGGTATTTTTTTGGCAGAAAAAATAGGGATTCCATTGGTTTCATTTCAAAGTGGATATGTTCGTGATGAACATATTGACTGCTCTCAAGAAATGTTAGTCAACTTATTGGCAGAAGAAGTTAAAAATCTAATGAAGTTTACATCAGGAAATATAAAGCTTGTTATAGAGCCTGAGCCAGGAATGTTTATTGAGACCATTGATGAAGCTAACAATTTAATAACACGAGTGAATGATGATCGTTTTGGCCTACATTTGGATATTGGCCATGTTTTTTGTACAGAAAAGGACTATATAAAAGCAATTCGGGAGTATGCTAAAAAAACGTTATATATTCACATGGCCGATATCAGGGATGGTTTTAACCTAAAGTATAGAACCTGTAAGGTGACAGAAGTTCCCAAAATACTGAATACTACAAAACGCATTGATCCCACATTATTTGATGTAGATGATCATAATTTTTTTATTTTTGTAATAGAAAATATCAAATATATTCTGAAAGATTCGGATCAATTAATTTCAAAGGAATTTAAACCTTATATTCATTCTGTCATTGTTATTAACAAAGATTATCTCTCAATTAAAAAAACAAGCGAATTAGATTTAGAGATTCGTGCTTATTTGGATTCTTTGTCTGGGATCTCTTATGAGCGCGCTTTAAAAGCTTATAGTGCAATTGCCACTTTAAGACTCGGAAATAACAAGGTTCAACCTCTAATCAATGCGGTTGTTTGTAACACCTTACGAGGTAAAGTCCATTATCACGATCTCTTTGGAAATGGCGCTATTGATTATGCCAGGGTTATGTCTGCTCTTATCGATTCGGGTTATGACGGTTATTGCACCATAGAACTTTATAACCATGCATCATTATGGAAAATGGTAGCACCCCAATCCATAAAATATATTCTTGCGGCTATGACTTGGCATTTTGGCTGGAATCCAAAGGACTTTGGGCATATTGACCATACGAAAGTTATTGCCCCCTATATTAGGGTGGCTGATACCAATCTTTCTCCTAATGGGACACTTTCGATTCTTTATGATTTTAGATTATGTCAGCCCAACACAAGCTCATTATCATCTACTATTTTACATTCATTAGAACATTGTTTACTGGCTATATTGCCAGGTTTATTACCGGGTTTTCTCATGGTAGGTCCCATGGGTTGTAGAACAGGAATGTATATAGTGACAAGTATTCCATTACATAAAAATTATGTCCAAGAACAACTTTATAAGGCACTCCAAGCCATTGGAGATTTAAAATCGGTTCCCTATCGAAGTAAAAAAACCTGTGGAATGGCTTGTGATCATAATCTTTTATCTACGCAGAAAATTGCGAACCAATTATTAAATTCCTCATTCTTTCAAAATGTAGTTACAAAAATAAACGATACCGAAGAAATGATTTGATAGAAGATTTCTAATAAAAACCCATATTTTTTTATAGGACAAAAAAATGATAACAATCAAAGGACGATTAGGTTATAGCTATAGTTTAAAAAAAACAGCTAATCTTTTTTCAATTGAAAACAACATTCTTTTAGAAATAGCAAAAAAACAATCTAAACGACGTTTTTTTATATTAATTGATAAACAAGTCCATCGTATTTATGGTGAGAAAATTAGAAACTATTTTTATAAACATGAAATTAAAATAAAGATATATGTCATGGAAGGAGGAGATCACTCTAAAAACCAACAAATCTACCTCGATGTGTTTAAAGAGTTATGTTTATTTGATCCATTAAGAAAAGATGAGCCATTGTTGGCTATAGGAGGAGGGGTAATTACCGATTTAGGAGGTTTTGTAGCTAGCACCTATCGAAGAGGAATTCCTCATATAAAAATTCCTACGACATTAATGGGTTATGTTGATGCTTCGGTGGGCATTAAAACAGGTATTAATTTTGGACCCTATAAAAACAGAATGGGTTCTTTTACCATTCCTTCAGGTATTATTTTAGACAAAGCTTTTTTGAGGACGTTAGATCAGAGAAATATTATCAGTGGAATAGGGGAAATAATTAAGTTAGCTATTATCCTTGATCCTATCCTATTTGAATTATTAGAAAATGGAAGTAAAACATTAATTGAAAATAAATTTCAAAATGAACTGGGAGAAGTCATACTTGATCGATCCATTCAAAAAATGGTTGACGAATTATCAGGAAATCTTTATGAAACCATTCTTAAAAGAAAGGTAGATTTTGGTCATACTTTTAGTTTAATGCTGGAATCCGCTTCAAATTATGAGATGATGCATGGAGAAGCGGTTGCATTGGATATACTCTATTCCTGTTGTATTTCCTATTTGAGGGGTCTTTTAAAAGAAAGAGATTTAGAGAGAATTGTAGCGCTTTACAAAAATTTAAATATACCTACTTGGAGTGAATATTTAAGCTCTAAACATCTATGGACTAGTGTTAATGAACGAATTATGCATCGAAATGGAAGACAGCTCATACCTATTCCAGTAGGTATTGGCCGTTGTAAATTTATTAATGATTTATGCCTAAAAGAAATTCAACCGGCTATTGATATTTTAAAAGAATATAGTCTTTTGTGACTTGAATAGCTTTAACGGATAAAGTTGAAAAGGATTTTAATCCATATGGACGCTACAAAGCATTTTATTGTGCTTTCCAAACTATTTTTAATTGTTTTTATTTGTTTTTTTAGTTTTGGAGCCACAATTTCTATTATTCCAATCTACATAAAAACAGAATTAGGGTTTAGTAGTTTTATAGTTGGGATTACTATTGCTTTACAGTATGTTTCGATGATTTTTTCTCGATCATTTTCTGGAAATGTGGCCGATGTCATTGGATCTAAAGTAGCTGTCTTATGCGGCTTATTAGCTGCTTTCATTTGCGGGTTAACTTATTTTGGATGTGTCATAACAGAGTATCCAATTATTAAATTATCGTTTATCGCTTTTGGCCGAATTTTATTAGGAATATCCGAAAGTTTAATTGTGACCGGAGTGCTTACATGGGCGCTTAATCAGGTTGGTAGCTCTCATGCAGGAAAAGTTATGGCATGGAATGGAAATGCCATGTATGGAGGAGTTGCATTAGGCGCTTTAGGCGGTGGCTGGCTAGTTAAATGGGGTGGTTTCCCATGGGTAGTCTATGCAGCTATTTTATTTCCTATTATGGCGTGGTTTATCGCACAAACCTTAGAGAAACAAAAACTAATTATACAAAAACAACGTTTGCCTTTTTTAAAAGTTACTAAAATGGTTTTTTTGCCTGGATTAAGTTTGCTTTTATCGACGGTAGGTTATAGTGTCATTCTTTCGTTTTCAGGTCTTTTTTTCCAAGCAAAACATTGGATAGGAGCTGAAATTGTTATTGCTTGTTTTGGAATCAGCTTTGTATTAGCAAGATTTTTGTTTTCAGGAATGCCTGATCGATTGGGTGGCGCAAAAGTGGCCTTTTTTTCCCTAATTATTGAGAGCATAGGTTTAGGACTTATGTTTATTGCAAGCAATCCAGAACTTGTCTTTTTAGGTTCTGCCTTGAGCGGCTTTGGGTTTTCATTGGTGGTACCTTCGCTTGGGGTTGAAGCACTTAAACAAATTCCTTTACAAAATAGAGGAACAGCAATGGGAACTTTTTTAGCTTTTTTCGATTTATCTTTTTGTATAGCAGTGCCATTTGCCGGATTAATGACTCATGGTCAAAATTATCAAATAGTCTATTTAATTGGTGCGAGCTGCGCCTTCTTAGCTCTATTAATAAGTATGAAACTGATATCGAGTTATGCCCTTCAAAAAATAATTATCGAATAAATGGTTCGTAAAACCAATCTATCAACACGAAAATTGAATTTCGGTCAATGCATATAAGCAATTATAACTCAAAAATATTCACCTTATACTGAAATATTACGACTTAATAAATTAAATTTAAGTATGAAGAGCGCCGAATTTTTTGGAAAAACAGGGATTTTAAATATTATATCTTCTAAGTAAGATTACAAAAAAGTACCTACGGGAAAAATCATTACGATATTCCCAACCATTTAGGATTATTTGGATTTTAGGGATAGTTTAACGGTCCCGATATAATAATTCGTTATTTTATTAATTACTATGAAAAAAAATTTTCTTACGTCAATAAGCAATTTTTATTTTTTTATTTGTTCCATCTCTACAAATGTGTATTTGGTTGAAATCATATATACTGATAGATCTTTTAAAAAAATTAATATTATTATGTTTTCAATTTTAAAAAAAACTTTACCATTTTCATATTTGATAAACCAAAATAAAGATAAATTTTTTAAGATAAAAAACGGACAGCAAGTTTTTTTAAATAGAAAAAATCTATCTAACTCAAAAAAAGGCAATAGAGATTATTTTCTTAAACGAATTGGACTAGATGAAAAAGATATTACTTGGCCCGAGTCATCCAAAAATGATACTAATGTAGATTACTGGAAGAAAAATCCATCTGATATTAAAGGGATGTATGGGAAGGGCGATTTATCGAAATTACCTGTTTTTAAGGGAGGGTACATCAATTTTGGTTTTTGGCAAGATTTAAACGATACTAATTTTGATACTACACACAGAACACAAGCTTCAGAATTATTATATCGAGAAATTGCTGAGATGGCGCACTTAAATAAAGAAAGTGCTATTGTTGATGTGGGTTGTGGAATTGGATTCGGTACCCAGTATATTATGACAAACTATCGGCCAAAAGTGTTAGTTGGTTTAGATTTTACCCCTCAACAGATATCGAAAGCAAAAAAATATCACAAAGATGTTCTTGCTTCTTTTGCGGATGAGCGGTTTAAATTTATCGTCGGAGATGCTATGCAAATGCCTTTTCCCGATGACTCATTTTCTCATGTTATTTCTGTCGAAGCAGTACAGCATTTCCCTTCATTAAAAAAATTTATAGCTGAGAGTCATCGTATCCTGAAACCAGGAGGTAGATTGGTTTTTACTACCTTTTTCCCTGTCAGTTCAGAAGGTCGCGAGGCAGTGAAGACATTAGTGCCAGATTATACGATTCACTGCAGTGATACACTAGCGGTAGATGTTGTTTCCGACCTAGAAAAAAGCTTTAAGCAGGTAAAAATACAAAGTATAGGTGAACGCGTATGGCCTGGTTTAGAAAAATGGCTAAAAAAAATTGGTTATCAAAATCAATGGACCATGCTCTGGCCTGCGCTTTACAAGGCAAATTATATAGATTATTTTATATTTCGAGCAGAAATCCCTGACTGTAGGCTATATAACTCACCGGAAATCACCTGTCGTCATAAATCATTTACTAAATAGATTTTTTACAATGATAAAAAAAAATAGTGAAACTGATGGATTTAGCTATAAAACAGTTCATTTATTAAAAATAAATGAACAGCAAACAAAGAAGATAAAGGAATTGGAAGGAGAGATTTTCAAATGGAAAAGTATTGGAAATACTTTGCCCAATTCTATTTATATAAAAGATCTTCAAGGTAAATACGTTTGGATTAATAATGTCTCTCTTAAACGCTTGAGAGAACTACATGGTATTCATATTGATATTATAGGAAAGAAAGATTCCGATGTTTTTCCTAAAAAAGCTGCAAAAAGCTATATGGAAAATGATCAGCGTATTTTGCAAACAAGAAAAGGCAATGTTCATGAGGAAAGAACTTTATTGCCAAATAAGAAAGAGGTAGTAACCCTTTCATTTAAAGAGCCTCTTTATAATGAAGCTGGTAATATTTCCGGTATTCTTGGTTATACCGTTGATATTACCGAGCTTAAAGAAGCTCAATCAGGATTGCAACTTGCTTTGGAGAAATCAGAAGCTTCTAATCAAGCCAAAACAGAATTTTTGGAAAATATGCGCCATGATCTTCGAACACCCTTGACAGGCATTGTAGGCTGTGCGCATCTGATTAAGCTACAAGCTGATAATCCAAAAAAGATCCTTGAATTTGCTGACGATCTAGCGGAATCCAGCGATGCCTTACTAGATTTTATCAATAAGATTTTAGAAAGCATTACTATAGCGAGTGGTGAAATTCCATTGCTGAAAAAAAGATTTAATTTGAAAGAAGCGCTAAAGCAAATATTACGATTAAATCAATCTCAAGCTACAGTAAAAGACTTGGAACTAAATTTGAACTATGATGAAAGTTTGCCGACACTAATAGGTGATCCTGTTCGCATACAACGGATTATATTAGAACTGGTGACAAATGCCTTGAAATATACTGATAAAGGAGAGGTAAAAGTTAGTGCACGTTTAATGAAAAGTAAAAAACGGGAAGCCATTGTTGAGCTACGCGTTAGTGATACAGGGATGGGTATTCCTCATGATAAACATAATGAAGTATACACGCGATTTACACGTTTAATCCCATCATATAAAGGGACTTTTCCAGGGATTGGTTTAGGGTTATCAGTCGTGAAACAATTTATTGAAGACTTAGATGGGGAAATAAGAATAGAAAGCGATGTAGGAAAAGGTAGTACATTTATTTGTTTAATTCCTTTTCAAAAAGCTTTATTGACAAGTGGCAATAACAATAAAGAAGAATCTAAACTTGAAACTTCAAAAAAGCTTAAGGAAAGTGAAGTCTTATCTAAGAAAATTCTCTCTAAGCCTAAATTTTCTGGGATGGTGGCTTCTCAGGGCAGTAAAAGTCGCGCTTTAGTGGTAGAAGACAATGAGATAGCGGCAATAGTAGTAGGGAATATATTTTTTGAATATGGATGTCAAATTGATATTGCTACCAATGGAAAAATAGCCTTAGAGAAAGTAGATAAAAATGATTATGATCTGATTCTGATGGATGTAGGATTGGCTGATTCAGATGGTTGTGAAGTAACAGCTCAGATTCGCTTACATAAAAAAACAGTACCAATTATAGGTATAACAGCCCATATCGACGAAAAAAAGAAACAAAGTTGTCTAGAGAGTGGAATGAATGCAATTTTTACGAAACCTATGACATTGGAAAAAGCATCTGAGATATTAAATACATTTGTTTTACCTCAGTCACTACAAAAAATTCCTTACAAACCTAATGTCTCTATACAATTTATTCCTGTTCTAGATATTGACCGAGCAATTGCTCTCTTAGGAAATAAAAAAATTCTAAAGAAATCTTTAGAGTTATTAGTCAGAGATCTTAATATAGATTTGAAAACTATTAAGCAATATCATAAAAAGAATGATTGGCAGGCCATTAAAGAAATTATTCACAAATGGAAAGGTAGCGCAATTTATTGTGGCGCAAGTCGTTTAGAGCAAGTTTGTCAGCTATTAGGTACTACACAAAAAGAATCTTCTTCTGAACTACTTTATAAACAGTTACTTCAAGTGGTTAAAGCCACTAAAGAAGCAGCTATGAATGCTATTGCTTCTGATCAGCAGTGAATCTACAAACTTTTTGGAGATAACAGTTTCTCTAAGATATGGATAATGCTTTTTACAAAAATTTCATACTGGATATCCAAATTAATTAGCAAGGTTATCTAAAAATTCACTGTATGATAAAATTTTTTCCATTTCTAAATTTAAAGGAGTTAAACTATCGATTAGAGAATAATAATAAACTTCTTTTCCATTTAATTTTGTTGCTGGATACAAGTATTTTTCCCATTCATAAGGGGGTTTAGCAAGCTCAATTTCAGTGTGAAAATAAGGTAATTTTTCCCTATTTTGCAAAGCATTCAAAATGGGTGCTGGAGCTTCTTCAAAGGCAGCAAAATTTATTAGATTTTGCATTTCAGATTCTTTTTTTACAATGAACCATTTTATTTTTTTATTTTTATCAAGTAAAAGATAACTACCTTGCTCATCTAAAAGATAATACTCTACAATTTGATTTTTTTTACAAATTATATTAAATAAATCAATAAATACAGGGTCTTCAATAGTAGAGAGAATATTATTATTGTTAGTCTTACTTAATGCAATATCTGTTAAGGTAATAAAATAATTCTCTTGTAACTCTTGAATATTATTCATAATGACATTTAAAAAACCCATAGAAGATTTTAAAATAAATTTATCAATTACTCCTCCATTGAAAGCTACTATGGCTAATTCGTTACTTGCTTCACCAGTTAGCATTACTTTTTGTAAATATTTGGATTGAATCTCTTTGCAAAATTCAGTTCCATTTATATAAGGCATGGAATAATCGGCGAGCAAAACAGATATTTCTTGATATCTATTCGAATTATAAATTTCATGATGAATTTTTTTAATATTTAATCCGACTATGGGCTGTTCAAGATGATTATCTTCTTCGGATAATAAGCTTCGGTTGATAAAAGGTTCAAATTTGTATGAATTATTTAGAAAATCTAATGCTTCTTTAGGATTTTCATAAAAATAACATGAATAATCACTTAATCCTAAACGAAGGGATTGAAGAAATTTTTTATTGTCATCTACCAATATAAGACTTGTAGGATAATAGCAAATATTTAATCGCATTTTTTTCATATAATTTTTTTAAAATTAAGAACTTATTTTAGGGAATTTCAATGTGAATAAAGTATATTCATTTTCAATAGATTCACAGAGTATTTCCCCTCCTAAAAATTGCATAGCGGCTTTGCAAAAAGTAAGACCAATACCCGCTCCATGAGGGGTTTTAGTATAAAAACGATCAAATATACGTCCAATCCATTCTTTGGCTATACCTGTTCCCGTATCTTTGAAGAAAAGTTTGTTTTCCTTATTTGCTTCTAACCAGATAAAAATCTTTCCTTTATTTGCTTTAGCAATATGGAATAAAGCATTCCTTAATAAGTTAAATAACACATGTGTAATTAGCAAATATTCCCCTCTAACTGTAAAGTCTAAGTCTTTTGACCAATGAATTAATTCTCTTTCTTCTTCTGAAAAGGGATAGCGAGATAGAGTTTCAGTGACGCAGCTGGAGATTGAAAAAGTTTTGCATGCATCCATACCAAATTGAGAACTCACATTCATGAGTAGCATGTCAATGAATAATGCTGCTGCTTCAGTTTCTAATTCCATGTCTGAAGAAGTTTTTTCTATAAGTTTAAACGTACTCGCATTAATAGTTTCCACTGGTAGCTTGGCTTGCGTAGCCATTAGATAAGCTTGGGAAAAATAAGGAAAATATTTTTTGATATTTTTCGCGCCTATATTAAGAGTAGCTAAGGGAGTTCGCAGCTCATGCGCAACGCTTGTTGCCACAGAAGACATCGCGTTTAACCGTTCTTTTCCTGATTTTTCTTTATTTCTGGCAAAAAGCAAAACAACCGCTAAAGAGCCTAAATATTGAGACATTAGGCCAATAAAATTGTCATTTTCAAAAGGGATTACCGAAGTAAAGTGATAGCTTAACCAAGCAAAAGAAACTCCTAATGTGAGTAAAATTATAAAGCTAAGCCAATCTACCAATAGCATGAGTAAAACTAGCACGATAGTGGTACTCATAAGCCAGACATCAACAGCATGATTTTTCAAAAGCATAAAGCTGAAGAAGAACGGTAAGCAAAATAATAAAGTTACATACCAATAAGTAGGTAACCATATTTGCAGCTTTTTTGGCCAATATTTGTTTAAAGTTAAAAATAGACAAAGTAAGGTTGCAATTATTCGTAAAGATGGGCTTTCATAGGACTGACTAGAAAAAAACCTCCATACAATATAGTAAAGAGGGTAATTAAGAAGGCCAAATATGCCAAAAATCTCATATTGTGCACCAAAGTCTTCTACTTTTACACTAATGTATCCATTCAGTTTTCTAGCAAGGTGACATAGCTTTTTTATTGTTATAGTTAAAAATCGCATCCGATAAATTCTTCCACATGGAAGTTTGAAAGTCTCTAATAAAGTTAAATACCTTATTAGCTATAAATGGTTGTTTTTCCCAAAGTTCTTGAAAAGCATCAACTAATATTCCTTCAAAATGGTCAGCTTTTATATGTACATTAAAAAAAGTTAAGGCTTTTCCAGTGGCGCCTATACTTTCAGCAATATTACGTAAATTTAAATAATCAACATTATCTAATCGTTCTATAGCAGCAAATGCAGCAAGCCGATGGTCCCAGTCATTTTTTCTAAGCCAAAGTAATTGATTTTTAATATATTCTTTTGCAAAACTTAAGTAAGTTGTTTCTTCTAATAGCTCATAAGTTAAATCAACATCAAAGCTTTGTGCGAACTGAAAGTAAAGTTGCTCATGAGATAAGCCATTCATGCCAAACTCATCATGAACATTTTTTAAAATCATTTGTTTGGCTTTATAATCTGGTGCAAAATTTCCCATATACCATAAAAAACTATCGAAGTGGCCACGTATATGATATAAAACTTTCACAAAAAATTGACATTGTTCTTTACTCCACTGCTTCGTTAAAGAAGCATTAAATATGTCTATGGTTGATATTTTTTTTTGGTAATCCTTATCCCAATTCTCTAGAAATTTATGTAAGTCAGTAATTGCAAAAATCTTTTTATCAACATCTGAAATTTTTGTTCCATACTTTATTATTGTGCTCATGGTTAATCCTAATAAAATATTATGATAACCAGGGTAATTACCCATATAAGCACATTAAATTTTACTGATAAAAATGTGATTAATTTTAGAGCATTATAAAATAAAATAAATTATTTAATATCCTGGTTTTTGTGGATATATTACCATGTTTTTATTTTTGTTAAAATAAAGCTAATTTCGTTCAGATAAAATTTAAATTTTATTTATTCTCAGTCTTAAACTAATTTTAAGATAAATGCAAAAATAATTTTTTTACTAAAGGCCGTCATTCATTGAATATTCTTGAAGATAGCCATAAGCTATTCCCTTATAGACAGCCTGTGCCATTGTTTCACTTTCTAGTTTATACTTAATGTTTTTATGCCAGGTTTCAACTGTGGATGGCATGACTTCTAATATAGTTGCGGTTTCTTTTACTCGTTTTCCTAAGGAAGCTAATAACAAACAACAGATTTCACGGCTACTTAATTGATGATTAAATGTCAACTCTTTAGTAATGGTTGTTTGTAAAAATAAAGATTCAGCAAGTTTTAGTTGTTTGTGGCTAGGGCTCTTATTTCCTAATTTTAATAATAATTTTTTAATAGCATAATCAGTTTTTTTTCTTGAATGAATTTTTGCCATTTGTTATTCCTTTTTAACTATTTTGATAGAATATTAGATATGAAATTTTATCCATTAAATTAGGGATGTTTCTGAAGTGAAAAGTGTTATCCTTTACAAATACAGATTGCATAATTTAGTATGCAATCTGTAACGTAATTGTTGTGCAAATTTTGCATAAAATATATCAGATATAAGCTATATTTTGTGTAAGTAATTTCCCATGAGTTATTCATTGTGATAAAAAAATTAATTGATGTTCATAAATCTGGTTCTAATAATTTTAAAAAAGCCCGTGGAGAAAGAGTTCGTTATCTTCGTGAAACTTTATTGAGGTTAAATCGTAAAAAATTCTGCCTTCGTCACCCGATTATTAGCGATGGAACTTTGCTTAATTGGGAATATGCAAGATATGGTGGATTAAGTATGAAAGGAGCATATGCACTACAAGAAATCTTTAAAAAAGAAGGTATTTATAATTGTACAATTGAATGGTTATTGCATGGAGTAGGGGAAACTCCAACCTTGATACCTAATTTTTATCCAAAAGATCTTTCTAATACATTCACGAAATGTGAGGATGAAAAAATAAACAAAGAAATCAATTTATTTTATATTCATCATCCAAATGCTATTCATACGATTATTGAAGATGATCTAATGCATCCTTATTTTGAACAGGGGGATTATGTAGCAGGAGTTAAATATGACTTAAATAATATAGAAAATGCATTTCATCAACCCTGTATTATTCAAGCTTATGACGGCACTTATTTAGTGCGAAAAATATACTCTTTAGATAAGAAAGGACAGTTTCTCTTAAAAGCTAATAAACCGAATAAAACAGAAAATATGAATAGCATTAAAATACTTAGTATTGCTCCTATTATTTGGATTAGAAGAAAAATTAAGAGCAATTTTTAAATTTTTTAAGATGAGCTATATATTATTCAGATCTATGAAACTTATAGTATAAATTAAAATAATTTTTACTATAAGTGCCCAACTAAAACGTCTTATTTTTTTCCTTTTATTCAGGGAGTGTTTTTTTAATAAATTATACATAATATTTCCTATTATTTAATTTCGAGGGAATTTTATGTCATTAGAAAAACGAGTAAAAGAAACCGCAACTATATTAGAAGTCATGCCATCCACAGTTGAAACCTGGCATAAAAACATGGAATCGGAAAAACATAAAACTAATCCTAAGCATGCATTGTTAATAGAAGATGATGAAGCGTGCCAAAGAATCATGACTCATTTTTTACAAAAACTCGATTACAAAGTTGATTTAGTTGATGAGGGTCAGAAAGCTGTAAAAATGGTGCAAAACAAGCAATACGATTTAATTTTAACGGATGTAAGGAACAAAGGACTCTCTGGAGATAAAGTTATTTTCTTTATACGTAGCAAGAATGATAGCAAGAATGCAGGTACGCCGATAATCGTATGGAGTGCCTTGGTCAATAAAAAAAATGAAGAGATGTATTTAAATTGGGGTGCAGATAGGGCTTTAATAAAAGTTTGTAAGCTCCATGACGTAAAAAGAGCGATTAAAGAATGTTCTACATTCCATCGTTATGAAAGAAAATTTTACCATAGAATAAAAGTTATTGAACGAAAATGGAAAGAGGATGGAGGACGGATAAATTTATTAGAAGAATTATCCAATTTACATAATCGTCAGCTTGGGATTTTGGTTGATGCTTTGGAAAGTATTATGGAATACAAGCATTGGGATGAATTATCACGCACAGCCCCTGAAAAGTTAAGTACTTCACAAGTAATAACAAAGAGTTCAAATCCCTAAAAGCCTTTAGAAGATGGCTACCATAATAATGAGAAAACCATGCGAATTCTACTAGTTGAAGAGGATGAATCGTCCGATGATAAGATTAAAATAGGGCTAAAAAAATACGGTTATACGGTGGACCGATTGACGGATGGAAAGGTCCTATTAAGTTCTATAAAAACAGAAACATTTGATGTTATTGTACTGGATTTAAGTTTATCGCCGACATTAGGATTAAGCATTTTACGTGAGATACGTGCTGAAGGCATTAAAACGCCCGTACTCATTTTAACCAGTTCCGAATCCCTTAAAGATAAAGTAAAAACTTTTGATAGTGGTGCTGATGAATACTTAATTAAGCCGGTAGACTTAAATGAACTATTTGCTCGGCTACGCGCGTTACAACGGCGAAGCTCCAACAATCGAGACTCTCCACTATTAACTTATCTGGATATCGAATTAAATCCCAGTTCATTTATAGTCACATCTAAAGGAGAGACTGTTGATTTGTCTCGTCGTGAATTTACTTTGTTACTAATATTATTAGAAAACGTCGGGCATGTTGTTTCTTATAATACATTGAATGAATGTCTCTATGGTTGGGGAAAGAATGTCAAAAGTAATGCCCTCGAAGTGCATGTCCATAATATACGAAAGAAATTAAAAAATACTCAATTAATTCAAACAATACGTGGCATAGGCTATAGGATAGCGAAGGAAAATGTATGCTAAAACGATTGTTTTTAATTTGTCTATTAAGTTCCTTTACACTGATTCAGGGATGTGCGGGATCATCGCATACCAATCTAATTAGTTTACCGGCAAAATCTGTTACCTGCCCTGTTATTCAGGCTTGTTTTACACCTGGCCAAGATTGTACCCATCAAATTACCGATCATATTTCAAAAGCTGAACATTCTATTCTTGTTCAAGCCTATGGTTTTTCTTCAAAGGACATCGCTGACGCACTGATAGCCGCCAAAAATCGAGGCGTAAACATTAAAGTCATATTAGATAAAAGCCAACGTAAGCAAAAATATAGTTTGTTACATTATATCGTTGATGCAGGTATTCCAGCTTGGATCGATATGAAACCAGCCATTGCTCACAATAAAGTCATGATCATCGATGAAAGAGAAGTCATTACCGGCTCCTTTAATTTTACTGATGCCGCCCAAAAAAGAAATGCCGAGAACGTAGTATTTATTTCTGATACCAAATTCGCAAAAAAATACATCCAAAACTGGGAAAATAGAGAGCAACAATCGATACCTTACTCTCAGTAAAAACATATCGAGCCATAGATTGTAATCATGTATTCCAATTCGGTAAATGTATGGTATTAGCTAGAAGACTCCCAAAAAATCCGAATAAATTCATGGCACTGGAAAATACAGCCATCTTAATACCACTAGAGGCATCATAAGGGTACTATTCTATGAAGGTAAGTATTATTAATGTGTTTTCTATCAATAATCAGGGCGGAAATCCCTGCGCCGTAGTTGATAATGCCAGCTATCTTAGCACAGATGAAATGCAAGCAATGGCTACAAAATTAAATCTTCCGGAAACTGTTTTTATCATTTCAGATAAAAATCAATACTTACTTCGGTTTTTTGCCACGAAAAAGGAACTTCCACTCTGTTGTCATGGTGCTTTGGGGGCAGTCTATTATCTTTTTAAATCCGATCTACCAAAACCTATTCGTATTAAATCTTATCAAACGCAAATCATTCTTGATATAGCGTGTAATAATAATTTAATCTCGATGTCTATTCTAAATAATCGAAAAATAATTAATGACAACATTGATCTTGATATTATAAGTAGATTATTAAATGTTGATAAGACTTCGATAGATATCAATTTACCTTGCACTATAGCCTCCATAGGAAGTCCTAAATTAGTAGTTCCTGTTATCAATAGAAATATTTTATTTAGTATGACACCTAATTTGGATCTGATTAGTCAATGGTGTAAAAAATACTCTGTTAATGGAATTTATGTTTACTCCAATGATACTGAATATCCTGATTCTGATTATATTGGACGTAATTTTAACCCATTGTTCAGCTACCAAGAAGATATAGCGACGGGTGTTGCAGCTGCTGCTTTAGCGTTCATGTTAAATGTAAAAAATGATAATAAAAAGAATAATTTTACGATAGATCAGGGTACTAACTTAGGTAAGCCTAGTAAAATCTATATTTCTATTAATCCAGAGAAAATTAGTATTACAGGCGCAGTGTATATTGGTAAATAAAATTTAAATATTTATTTAAATGCTGTTTAATTTTTTAAATAATTTTAAAAAAATGATCTAGGAAATAGCTTATTGATCCTCTATACTCAAAATTACCCCAAAAAAATAAATTCAATAAAAGGAGTTAGCAATGATTATTGAAGCGATAACAGCCTATACCGCGGTTAAGATCACATGGGAAACGCTAGAAATTCTACATTTATTGCATGTGGGACATGAAACGGGTAAGCATGGTTATAAGGCGGGGAGTTTTATCGCAAATGCTTTGCACCAACAGCTACAAGAAATGGAATATGAAAATAAGCCCCTTCTAAAATTTGTTCAAGGATCAGAAACAAATTACGATTTCCACGCTACAGGTAACTTGAATGCTATTGATGAGCATAATCAATGCGCCAAAGATTATTTAAATTTATTGAATGATAGCCTTGGTATTTTAAATTTGGCAAAAAACTATTTTTTTGAGACTCATCGTAGCTTGGAAAGAATGGTAAATGCCTTAAAGGCTAAAGATGCACAAACGTTCTTATCTCAATTATTAAATTTTAAAATTAATTTTAAATCCTTTAAGGATGAATATAAGCGTTTTGCATTGAAGATTGAACCGCCCAACCGTGAAAGCTTATATATTTCCTATATATCCAATGGAACAAATTCAGTTGAAAAGTTCAATGCCTATTTAGAAAGCATTGATGATTTTTTTAAAGAATTGAAAGAAATAAAAGGAAAAATTTCTGCCCTGTTTGAGAATGATTTTCGTGTTACTCCTGCTTCTTCAGATGAAGAAAATTTAAGTTATGAGTTTGCTTTTGAACAATTAAAGCAGAGAATCAGAAAGTGTATGGACGAACCAGAACTTATAAAAGAAACTATACAAAAAATCTTGCCTGAAAGTTCAGAACTTGCTGATCTCTGCACTGAGATTGCTCAGATATCCACCGCATTTAAAAAAATTGACAACACATATAGTGAACAAACCAACTTATGGAGTGATGATCCAAATTGGTTACCCATGCTAACAAAAAAGAAACAAATAGAAAAAGGACAACGTATTTTTCTACATGCAATGGATGTTGAAAGGAGCGACGAGGATGAAAAATTATTAATAGCTCAAATTTTCTTACGTAAATTTGTTTCTAAACTGTTAGTGGAACAATTGGAAGTGGAAGAGTTGGCTTATGAAATGGCTTGCAGCTTACGCAATTGGCAAATTACAAAATGTAAACAGCTGATTAGTCTTCTTATAACCCTGGAGCGAAGACATCCATTACCGGATGAAATGGACGGACTGGTAGCATGGCTTAAAACCAACAGAAAAGATCAAAAACTGCTGGATTTATTCAAAGAAGCTTTAGTTTCCCCCTGTCTTTTCAGCGGGTGTAATTTAGAATCTGCAAAAGAAAAACTCAATAGTTTATTTCCGGATCAAGATTTAGATGAATTTATTAAAAAATATCAAAACAGTCTTTGGGGCAGCATCTGGAAAAAAAGTGATTTACTGATCCAATTGCCAAAATCATTTAATACGAAGATTCTTGAAGAAGATTGTCAAAAAGAGGATAGCTCAAGGCCCACCATCGTTTCTGCAATGATACGGAAACTTGCTACAGCGGTGGTTGCGGATCTTAAACGCTTACAACTTGGGTTGGTGAAAGATAAATTTTCTTATTCAATTGAGCAAGCTCGCGTTTGCAGAGAAAAAGAAAAGGCTTTCAAGACTCAAAAAAATGAAGAGCATGATGCAAGTGTAGAACGTATTAAGCAAGCAAAGACACTTACCATTAATATCTCTTCGTTTGCAAATTGTTTATTTCCTTATCTATATCAGGCCAAAAGGGTCAATCCAGAAGAGCAAAAGCTGCAAGTGCCCACCATTGATGATTTATCCCACATCATTTATAGCGGCGTTGATCCTAATGGTCTTTGTCTCTGGAAAGACAATCCAAAACAACTTGTGCATTATTTTTTTCCTGAAAGAAAAGATGATAGTAAAACAAAGGCTTGGCTTTATGCTCGTGATGAATGTCAAGTCAATAGGGCGGCGCTATTTTCTGATTTATTTTCTTATACTGAGCAATCGATTTTATTACAGGCCGTTAAGACTAATCTTTCACTCCAAGCTATTTTTGGAGATAACAAGAAATTAGCTATCACAACTCAGAGTAAAGCATTGAGTGGTTTGAATCCAGAAACGATGGAAAAAACCGAGGCTGTTTTTCAGGAATTGAAAGATTACTATGTGTTGGCGTTAGTAAGAGCACACCCAGAATATAAAAAAAAGTTGCCCTTCCTGAAACAAATGGAATGCGTAGTTAAAAATTTCCTTAAATTAACTCCGGAAATTGGAAAAGATCGACTGAAGAGCGTACAAATATTTGTCGGTGATTTATGTGTTGTATTTTCTGCGGAGGATGCAAAAGACATGAGACAGGCGCTAAAGGATTTTGATAAAAATTATTCGAAAAGATATCAGGAAGAAAAAAAGGTCGATCACAGTGTTCTCTATTCACTAATA